>Ga0081520_100071_pt1 | contig 84185 bp, 72 predicted proteins | sample HotLakmasection1_FD_70988 | JGI IMG/M metagenome (GOLD analysis project Ga0081520, IMG submission 70988) | Hypersaline microbial mat communities from Hot Lake, Washington, USA - Section #1 (SPADES assembly) (version 2) | ecosystem: Environmental > Aquatic > Non-marine Saline and Alkaline >... | reverse complement strand
ACCAGAAATCCCATCTAGCCACCAACGCCGACATAGCGCGTTTTATGTGGGGCAACAGTTACCGATTTGGCTCCAGTTACAGCAATTGTGTCAGGAAACATTGGACGAGCTTTTGCGTATTAATCGTCGTTGGATCAACTTTTACAAGCAGGGACAGCGGGCTATAGAGCTTGCTATGTCTACGTTCTGAGCCCGCTGTCGCCCTGACAGGAGGAAATGACCGCTTGACCGGAGAAGACGGAAACGATGGTCTTTTCGGCGGCGATGGCAGCGATCGCCTGATCGGCAACGATGGTAACGACAACCTGGTGGGCGGACCTGGCAACGATCGCATCTTAGGCGGCGATGGCAACGACCGATTGGTGGGTAATGCCGGAGATGACAGATTAGTCGGTGGTAACGGCAACGACACCCTGCTCGGTGGTGCGGGTAACGACACACTGATTGGCGGGGCAGATGATGATCGCCTCCTCGGTGGGGGGGGTGATGACCTGATGCGCGGCAACCTGGGCGATGACACCCTGAACGGGGGGGCGGGGGCTGACCGTCTGTTTGGCGGCGCTGGGGATGACCGCCTCAACGGACAGGGCGGCGACGATGTGCTCCGGGGCGGCGCGGGCAACGATGCGCTGCGTGGTGGGGTCGGCAATGACCGCTTGCTGGGCGAAGCCGGGGATGACCGGATCACCACAGGCGAAGGGTTTGACCGCATTGTCGTTCGCCGCAATCAGGGACGCGATACCGTGACGGACTTCACCGATGGACAGGATCTCATTGTGCTGGGTGGTATTCAGTTTGCTCAACTGGCCTTTCAACAATCGGGCAGCAATGTGCAAGTGTCAGTGGGGACGGACGCTCTGCTGGTGCTGCAAAACCTGACTGTGGAGCAACTCTCGCAGGCTGATTTTGTTTAACTTTTAATGGGTTAAAAGGCAAGGATTAGGAGGCAGGGGCGATCGCCCCGCCTCCCTCAGGCAACCACACCAAAAACGCCGTTCCCCGTTGCGGATCTTCGTCTTCTGGAATCAGCCCGCTTTCCCCCGCCGGACTGAACACCATAATCTCTCCCTGCATTTGCCGGATCAAATCGTGGGTAATGGCTAAGCCCAAGCCTGTCCCCGGAATATCGGAGTTTGCCTGAACACCCCGAAAGCGCCGCTCAAACAAATGGGTCTGGTCGTTAGCCGGAATACCCGGACCATTGTCGATAATGGCGACCCCTTGCAGGAAGCGATCGCCACTTTCCCGCTGCAACCCACTCAGCACCTCTACCCGTCCACCTTTGGGCGTGTACTTCAGGGCGTTGTCTATGAGATTATTCAGGGCTTCCCGGAGGGCGATGGGGTCAGCGGAAATAGACGGCATCCCTGGCGACAACAATGCCTGAAACTGGATCTGCCGATCCTGGGCGATCGCCTGTGCCCACTGCACCACAGGTTCTAGCACCTCCGCCAACTGGCATGGCTGAATCTCCAGTGCTTCTGGGGTCAGGGCATTGCTCCCTGGCAACAGGGGCAGTTCCCCTACCCGATTTGCAGGAATTGACTCCGATGTCGTATCAGCTTGTGCCTCCAGCGTTTCCGCAGCAGCAGGCAGCAGATTTGAGGTATCCAGGTCTACCACCTGCTTAAACTGCTGCACCAGCCTTTGCAAATGCTCACTCTCGCGCACAATGCTTTCTGCAAACTCTCGCTCGCGGCTGCGAGCACCATGGGCAGGGAGCCGCCGTAGCAAGAGCTTGCCAAAGGTTTGCAATGCCGTCAGCGGATTGCGGAACTGGTGCAACAAATTGTCGAACAGGTCATGCTGCTGTTCCTGCAACTGCTCTAACTGACGCAGGTTATGCTGACTCCAGTAAGCCCGCTGATCGAGGACACAGGCTAGCGCCAGGGTTTGGGCGACCTGCTCGATCTGCTCTTGCTCTGGCTCAAACCAGGGGCGATCGCTCCGCGCCGTCAGCAACACTCCCAACATCACCCCCTCATGTACCAGCGGCATAATTACCTGCTGGGGATTGGGCAACGGCACCGCCAGGGGCGACTGGGAAGAGGGATCAGCGGTTGGCTTACTGGCACGATCTAAATTATGGGTATTGGCAGAATCCACAGGTTCATCGGCGGGGAATTGGCTGTTCGTCTCCCGACGATTTAGGGGTTGATCAAAGCGTGAGAAACCTGAGCGATGGGGAGGGCGATCGCCCTCCCCCGACGTATTCACCCGAAACTCGCCCGATAGCCACTCAGCATCCTTCTCAAATGCTACAAAATCTCCAGAGTCTAGCGTTGCCACATCCTCCTCATCCGGGTCAAAATCCGGGTCAAAGGGCAACATCGAAAACACCGCATTTAGATCACTGGTGAACGCAGCTTCGGGATAGGCGGCGATCGGAACCAGATTGGAAGGGGTGTCACCAGAAATGTCTTCCGCCAAATACACCACGCTCAGTGCCGCACCCAATCCTTGAGTGAGTAAAGCAATTTGGGTCTGGCAAAGAGTTACAAACTCCGGGCTGGCAAACATCAATCCCTGGAAAACGTCAATTGTGAATCAAACGACCTGAACCCGGTCGATAAAAAAAACGGTCGATAAGTCGATAAAAGGAGCCAGCACGCTCAAACAAATCTTTTGCGGCGGTTTTTTGCTCCAGTTCCTTTCATCCTACCGAGTTATCGGATATTTGAGGTTGCTGACGGGTGCTTGTCGTGAAATTGAACCAGGGCGAAGCTTCTCAAGCAGCAACCTCCTGTATCACATTGAAAGGGCTGGGGCTTTGTCTTCAAGAGCTGAGGATCAAAAATAAAACCCGGAATTTTTGAAGAGAAGCGCGGCATTGCCGCGCTTCTCTTCAAAAATTCCGGGTTTTATTTCGTACGTGCTCCTAACTTGCAATCTGCTGAGTTAATAGCGGTGCAGATTGCAGGAGTGTTTGGGTATATGGATGCTGGGGACTAGTGAAAATTTGCTCTGTGGTGCCGAGTTCAACAATTTTTCCGGCATTCATCACGGCAATGCGATCGCACAAAAAGCGTGCCAACCAGAGATCATGGGTAATGAATAAGTAAGTCAGGTCGAATTCTTCTTTGAGCTCCAGCATCAAATCTAGAACTTGCGCCTGCACGCTGGCATCCAGCATACTCACAGGTTCGTCGCAAATCAGGAGTTTGGGTTGGGTGATGAGGGCACGGGCGATCGCCACCCGCTGTTGCTGCCCACCCGATAGATCCCCAGGATAGCGGTTGTAGTACTCTTCCACCGGGGTTAAGCCGACCCGCTCCAGCATCACTTCGACCTTGCTTCGGGCTTCCTCTGGAGATGCCAGCCCATGAATCAGGAGGGGATCAGCAATGCCCTGCCCAATCCGCATCAAAGGATTGAGGCAAGCATGGGGATCTTGAAACACCATTTGCATCTGTCGCCGCTGTTTCAACATCTCCGTACGGGAAAGGCGAGTAATGTCTTGCCCAAGAAACTCAATGCATCCGGCAGTTGGAGCCACCAGTTGCAAAATCGTCCGGGAAAGCGTGCTCTTGCCACAGCCTGATTCACCGACCAACCCAAAAATTTCGCCAGGGTAAAGGTCAAAACTCACCCCATCAACGGCACGAATCACGGCATCATCCTGTTGTTTGAACAGCCGTGCGACAAAATTTTGTTCCAGGGTGTAGTGGGTTTTCACGTCATCCAATCGCAGCAGAGGCGTAACGGGTGCAGGTGAATGGGCTTCCTCATCGTTATCCTCATCCTGGTGGAGCCGAAAAGCGGCTTTTAGCAGCATTTGTGTGTAGGGATGCTGGGGACGCTGCAAGATCTCCTGGGTTGTACCATGCTCAACCAGCTTGCCCTGGTACATAACGGCGAGGCGATCGCAATATTCCCCTACCAGCGCCAGGTCGTGGGAAATCAAAATTAGCCCCATCTGCCGCTCGGCACAAAGGCGGGTCAGCTCTCGCAGAATTTGAGCCGCAATGGTGACATCCAAACTCGTCGTCGGTTCATCAGCCACAATCAGCTTGGGGTTGAGCAAAAGCGCCAGGGCAATGGCAACCCGCTGGCGCATGCCGCCACTAAATTCATGGGGATATTGATTCCAACGATTTGCAGGGATGTTAACCGCTTCTAGGGTGGCGATCGCCCATTTCTTTGCTTCTTTCGCTGAAAGCTGAGACTGGTGCGCCCGCAGGGTTTCTAAGCAATGGTCGCCAATGGTCATCAGCGGATCGAGGCGGGTCATGGGGTCTTGAAAGACAATGGAAACGGCTTCTCCCCGAAAGTGCCGCAATCCATCGGGTGACAAATCAAAGACAGATTGACCATTAAACCAGACCTTGCCTTCTACCCGGCTAGAGGGTGGCAACAGCCGCATGGCAGCTCGCCCAAGGGTAGACTTCCCGCAGCCCGATTCCCCTACCAAACCCAGTCGCTCTCCTGCCTGGAGCGTTAACGACACGTCATCTACTGCCCATTGCAAGGAGCTATCTTCTCCCCCACTTCCTCCCCGCTGATAGGGATAGGCAACCCGCAAATTTTCGATATGAAATAAAGGCTGGTTCATGGGGTTATTCTATCGGAGTTTGGCGATCGCCCTTTCCAGGAAACCCCAAAAAGGTCACTCAGCAAAGCATACCGCTAGTGAAAGCTAAGAGAAAGCTAGAGAAGGAGCGAAGATGAGCGATCGCCTTTATCTAACGCGCTCCCCATTCCATTGTCCTGAAAATGCAAATTTTCATTCTTTGGAGTGTCAGTGAGAGCAGGCTATGCCTGCTCTCACTGACATGAAAAGTGGCTATGAATTTTACTCATTCTCCCATGCATCCAGCGGCAACTGTTCGCCTCGGATGGACATATCAAGCAACTGCATCGGGTGTAGAACTGGCACAATGTGCCCCTGGTTTTCCAAATGCTTGCTGATCTGCACAAAGCAACCAATATTGGCAGAGGCAATGACGGATGCTCCCGTATTCAGCAGGTTGGTCACTTTTTGGCGACCCAATTCCTCTGCCACTTCTGGCTGGAGGATGTTGTAGACCCCTGCACTGCCACAGCAAAGCGCCGCATCAATGGGTTCGCGCAAGGAGACGCCGGGGATCTGGCGCAGGAGTTGGCGGGGTTGCAGGCTAATCTTTTGCCCATGCAGCATGTGGCAGGCATCTTGATACACCAGTGTCAGGGGTTCTTCCTGTAGCGGCGAAAGGGGAGCCGTCAGCCCAACGTTGGCAAGAAATTCCTGCACATCTTTGACTGTGGCGGAGAAGGCAGCGGCTTTCTCGGCATAGGCTGGGTCATCTTTGAGCAGATGTCCATAATCTTTGAGGGTGTGCCCACAACCGGAAGCATTGACCAGCACCGCATCAACCTCTGCGTCTGCAAAAGCATCGATCAGTTGGCGGGCTAGCTCGCGCGCCTGTGCCTCTTCTCCCTGGTGGTGGGGCAGTGCGCCACAGCAGCCCTGGGTTTTCGGGATGATGACGTCGCAACCATTGGCGGTCAAAACGCGGGCGGTGGCGTCGTTCACTTCGGGGTTGAACAGGCGCTGCACGCAGCCCAGCAGCATTCCCACCCGATAGCGGGTCTTGCCCTGCGCCGGAATCCGCTCTGGGAGCTTATCCTCAAAGGCTTGGGGGGAAAGGGCGGGCATCAGCGCCTCCATTGCCGCCAGTTGGGGCGAGAGCTTTTGCAGCCAGCCCAGGGAACGGACGAGTTGTTGTAACCCGGTTTTCTGATACAGCTTGACCGGGCGCATCAGCAACCGCAGCCGATTGGGGTAAGGAAAAAGGGAAAAGATGAGGTTTCGCAGGAGCCGTTGGGGTAGCGGGCGATCGATGTTGCGGTTGATCTGGGGACGGGTCGCTTCGATCAGGCGATCGTACTGCACTCCAGAGGGGCAGGTGGTAACGCAGGCGTAGCATCCAAGGCAGGAGTCGAAGTGTTCAACGGTACCTTCTGCCAGGGGTGCTTCCCCTTCGTTGATGGCATCCATCAGATAAATGCGCCCACGGGGAGAATCCATCTCTTTGCCAATGACGCGATAGCTGGGGCAGGTGGAGAGGCAAAATCCACAGTGGACGCAGGAATCGATTAGCTTTGGGTCGGGGGGATTGTCGGCGTCGAAGCCTGTAGCTAGCGGCAGTTGGGAGAAGGATGGGGTCTGTTGTTCGGAGGTTGGAGTCGAGTGTTCAGACGTTTGCATGGGAAAGGGGAAGGGCGACAACATTGATAATTAAAATGAACAATTGATAATTAACAATTGATAATTAACAAGGGGTAATTGGGGGTTAAACCAATAACTGTCCGCTGTTAATGGCTGATGATGAGTGGCTGATAATGGCGGAGTGTTGAGCAATGGCTGGGCGTGTAGCCTAAACAAGTCGCTGAGGGCTGAACAGGTTTTTGGGGTCAAAGCGCTGTTTGAGTCCCTGCATCAGCGGTAGCGTGTCGGGGCGAATTCCCCAAATATCAAAGCTTTGCTTAAGCGCAAGCGGAGCCTGCTGAACAGTGAGGTAGCCGCTGTGGGTTTCGCAAAGGGTGCGAATGGTTTGCAGGGTTTTGACGGAGGTTTCGCCGGGAAGGTGGAGATAGCCCAAACCACTGCCAGCATGAAGGCTGGCGAGGGTAGGTTTTGTTTCAGCGAGACTGGCGAGGGTACTCAGCACTTCAACAGCGCTTGTCGGTCTTACTCCCATTTTGCAAGTGATGGCATCTTGTTGGGCTGGCTGATCCCATTTTTCTCGTAATCGTTTCCATAGGTCAGCTTCAGAATCGTTTTGCAGAAGGGTGCTGGAAAGTCCCGTCGATTCCGCTTGTTTCTGGACGATGGTGCTTTGCTGCGCAACGCTGGCAGGGATGCTTTGAAATCGGACGAGTAAGCCGAAGGTATTGGCGGAGGCGGTGTCCAATTCTAGAGATTGGGTGGTGATGGGAGCCAGAAGTTCCAGAGCAGTGGGGGTAAGGGAGGAGAGCAGGATAGTCTGAATGAGTTGGGCGATCGCCCCCCCTTCCCCCGTCACCACAACGGTCGCCGCCGCTTCTGGCAGGGGATAGGTGCGAAAGATCAACTGACTGATGATGCCGAGCGTTCCATAAGCTCCCGTCATCAGCTTCATCAGGTCATAGCCCGCTACGTTTTTGACGACCTTGCCGCCGCCCCGCGCCACTTTCCCATCGGAGCGCACAAAGCTGATGCCAATCAGCAGATCGCGCACGCCGCCATAGCGCTGGCGCAAGGCTCCAGAGTCGGCGGTGGCAACGATGCCGCCCAGGGTCGCCTGCTCAGGATGAGCGGGGTCAAGGCTGAGAAATTGGTTGGTCGGCGCGAGGCTGGCTTGCAGTGCGGCGAAAGGGAGTCCCGCTTCGGCAATGACCACCATATCGCCAACGGCATGGTCAACCATGCGGTTCATGCGCTCGGTGGAAAGGAGGATCTGTGCCCCTTCGACCAGCCCGCCCCAGTTCAGCTTGGAGCCACTGCCACAGGGGAGCAGACGAATGCCATCCCGGTGTGCCCAGGCGACGACCTCTGCCAAGGCTTCCTGGGAGTCGGGGCGCACGACGCATTCAGGCGGGGTGCCAGGGGCGATCGCCCCGTCATAGCGCTGTCGCCGTTCGGCGGGCAACTCGTTCCATGCCGTTATCCCCGCCGCGCCGACCATTGATTCCACCTGGGAGGCGATCGCACCCATTCCACACTAATCCTAAAAATCTGTTCTGCATTAACTTTTAGCGTACAGGGAGGATGGTAAGAACGGGTAAGATTGTCAGAATAACCATTCAAAAATGGTTATTTAGATGGTTGCTTAATAAAATCCAATTTGAAATTCCACCATTTTGTAGCTGGCTCAGGGTTTTTCTCAGTCATCGACTAAACGTCGCACAATCCTGATGATTCCACGCTACGTTTTACTCCCCTTTTCCATCAAAAAATACTTATGGAAGGATTTGTTGTTTCCCTGGTAATTTTTACCGCCATCTTCACCCTGTTTGGGTTGGGGCTAAATTTGCAGTGGGGTTACACCGGGCTGATCAATTTTGGTCATGTGGCATTTATGACCATCGGAGCTTACACCACAGTGCTCCTGAGCCTGCGGGGTGTGCCCCTGTGGTTAGCTGCCATTATTGGCGGAATCGCTGCCTCGTTGTTGGGGCTACTCATCGGTTTTTCGACCCTCCGACTGCGAGAAGACTACCTGGCGATCGTGACCATTGGCGTATCCGAGATGCTGCGACTGATTGCCATTAACGAAGAGGAAGTAACGCGCGGCACTTTTGGAATCCAGGGCTTTCCGTTGCCGCTGGCGGATTTGAATCCGGGCTGGTTGCTGCGGGTGCTGATGATGGTTGTGCTGGCGGCAGTCGTTGGGCTGGCTTACTGGCAGGGGTTTCGCTGGTTGCGGCAGGTATGGAAGCGATCGCCCACCCCAGAACTCCTCAACAGCAGCCGCATTGCCCTGGGCTACATTCTCTCCCTGGTGCTGGCGGTCGTCGGCGTCGGGTTCCTCGCCAGCCAGTCCAAGGCAGGGGAATGGTTGCCTCCCTGGGCGCTGGGGGCGGCACTGCTGGCGGCATTTGTGGGCATTGTGATGCTGTTTGTGTGGCTGGGCGATCGCGCCACCCAAAAAGTCAAAGGCTGGGCAACGGGCTTGAGCGTTGTGGTTGCCCTGATTGCTGGACTGGTTGGCATCTGGGCGTTTGGGTATTCCCTGGCAGCGCTCTATCACTACAACGACAACCCCAGTAAGAACGGGCTGATGTTGCTGTCCGTGGTGCTGGTGGCAGTCGTGTTTTGGGGGCTAGAGCGGCTGGTGCGATCGCCCTGGGGGCGGGTCATCAAAGCCATCCGCGAGGATGAAGAGGTTGCCCGTGCCCTCGGCAAAAATGTCTTTGCCTACAAGCTGCAATCCCTCATGCTGGGCGGTTTTTTGGCAGGGCTGGCAGGGGCGCTCTACAGTTGGCAACTCACCACCGTTTACCCCGACAACTTCCGCCCGTTGGTAACGTTTAACGCCTGGACGATTGTGGTGCTGGGGGGGGCAGGCAGCAACCTGGGTACACTCCTGGGAGCCAGCATTTTCTGGGCATACGACACCATTACCCGCTTCGTCCTGCGCGACATTGTGCCCCTGGAAGATGCCCGTCTTGGGGCATTTCGGGTAATGGTCATTGGCTTAATTTTGATGATATTGATGATTTGGCGTCCCCAAGGGATGCTGGGCAAGAAGGAGGAACTCACCCTTGGTCGATAGGTTCGCACATCAGCCAACAGACTCGGCAGTGGAGCAGGAGGTCGCCGCTCCCTCAACGCCGCCCAATTTGCTGGAAGCCCGGGGGCTTTGCAAAGGCTTTGGCGGCGTTCGAGCCGTGGATCAGGTCAACATTGACGTGCCCATGGGTCGCATTACGGGGCTAATCGGACCCAATGGAGCCGGGAAAACCACCCTGTTCAACCTGCTGGCGAATTCCCTGCATTCCGACAGTGGCACTGTCATTTTTGACGGCACGCCCATCCAAAACCTGCCCGCCCATGCCGTAGCACGACGGGGCTTGGTGCGCACGTTCCAGGTGGCGCGGGTGCTTTCGCGCCTGTCGGTGCTGGACAATATGCTGCTGGCAACTCAGCAACAAACCGGGGAAATTCTGTGGAATGTGTGGCTGCAACCGGGCAAAATTGCCGCAGAAGAACGGCGAGAGCGCGATCGCGCCTGGGAAATATTGGAGTCAGTGGGGCTGTCAGCCAAAGCCCAGGACTATGCCGGGGCACTCTCGGGTGGTCAGCGCAAGCTGCTGGAACTCGCCCGCGCCCTGATGACCCGCCCCAAACTGATCCTGCTCGACGAACCTGCCGCTGGGGTTAACCCCACCCTCATTAACCAGATCTGCGACCACATTCGCACCTGGAACCGCGATGGCATGACCTTCCTGATCATCGAGCACAATATGGACGTGATCATGTCCCTGTGTGACCATGTTTGGGTGATGTCGGAAGGGCGCAACCTGGCAAATGGCACACCCATCGAGATTCAGCGCAATTCCCAGGTTCTTGAAGCTTATCTGGGACAGTGATGGAACCCGGCTGGCTGAAAGCACGACGCCAAAACAAAACGCAAAACAAAACGCAAAACAAAACGCAAAAATATTGACGAACTTGTTGGTCTTGGGTAATCCTTTGGGAATCCTAAACTTGTGTGTTTCTCTGTGTTCTTGCGCTTGTCCCCCCGACTCTTCATCGAGCATTCACAAAGATGGGGTCTCCAAAAGTCTGCCAGCCGCGTAGGGTTCTGGTTGCGCTAAACCTGGTTCTCTAGCCTGGGATTGCTACCATAACGTTAGGGCTGGTTCCCGCTTGTCAGCTCGATGGAACAGTCGGCACATTTAGGGATCTGCGTGCGTCTCCGCAAAAAGTTGTATGGCTGTCACATCGCTTAGTCTTGTCCAGGGGAATTTGGTTGCTCGATCATCACTCTTTTGACCTCTAGACAGGCAACTTTCCCGTCTTCTCAACAACCTGACTGGGTAGGAACGGGCGAATTAATGGAATGCAACCGCTAAATGTCCTTGCAAGACGTTCAAAAAAACGAATTTTTGGTGGGAGCAAAGGTCTGGGGGGTTCCCTACCAAATTTAGTGATTAAATGAACTACTCAGAGGGTTATCCCCCCAGGGGGTCGCTCCCCTTCTAGAACTACTAAACCTGTGCAATTGGAATTGGAGCAGCGTGTTTCGGGATGTCAGACCCAAATATTGGTCGTGTACTCAATAATCGCTACCAACTGGTCGAGCTTTTAGGGCAAGGCTCGATGGGTCGCGTTTATGCCGCAAAAGACAAGCTGTTGGGGGGCGTGCCTGTAGCACTCAAGTTCTTGTCTCAGGCAATGCTGAACCAAAAGATGCGCGATCGCTTCGAGCGCGAAGCAACAACCTGTGCGCTTCTGGGGCAACGCAGCATCCATATCATCCGTGTGTCTGACTATGGCATTGATGAAGACGGCATTCCCTTCTACGTGATGGAGTATCTGAAAGGGAATAGCCTCAGCGAAATTATCATGCAGCAGGCAATCCGTCTGCCCCGCTTCCTCAACCTCAGCCGTCAGATCTGTCAGGGACTCCAGGCTGCCCACAATGGCATTCCCGTTGACGGCAAAATTTGTCCCATCGTCCACCGGGATATTAAACCCAGCAATATTTATATCTTGCGGGATGATAGTTATGGAGAGTTGGCAAAAGTCCTCGACTTTGGCATTGCCAAGGTATTGCAACCCGATGCTAACCAGACCAACTGCTTCATGGGAACACTGGCTTATGCCTCGCCCGAACAAATGGAGGGGCGCGAGTTGGATGGACGCTCCGATATCTACAGCATGGGTGTGATGATGTATCAGATGTTGACCGGACGGATGCCGATCAACGCTGACACCCATACCTTTGGCAGTTGGTATCGTGCCCACCACGAAATACACCCGCGCCCCCTGCGAGAAGCCAATACCAGCTTGAAGGTGCCAAAAGCGCTGGAAAGCTTGATCATGAGCTGTTTGGCAAAGGAGCCTGGCGATCGCCCCCAAACAGCCACCGAAATTATCAATGCCCTCACTCCGCTGGAGCAGCGGTTTGGGAGCGGGCGCGAGATCGGGCGACGCATCGAAGAGGTGTTGTCAAAAGTCCCCATTACTGATCGACCCTCCCCCAGACAGAAAACGTCTAACCCTGATGATGTTTGTCGCCTTGCTTCCTGGCCCTCCGACAAGCCGTTGGGCGATATTTCCTTTACCAAACCCATCCCTACCAGCAACGGCACCTTACCCGCACTGTGGGTAATGTTTTCGGAGGAGGAAGTAAACCGCCGTCGCATATGTACGCGCTACAACCAGTTCTTGTTTGCTCCGGCTCCGCATCCTTCCTTGCTCTGGCTGACGGTGCTCTACAACCAGGAGAGCGGTCCTCGCTGGCTATCCAGCTACATTGACCTGAAAAGCAAGTACGGGCAACAACTGGTGCGCTTGTTGAGTGAAACGGGGAAGTACCGAATTTTGTTCTTTGCGAAGGAACAACCCCAAAAGTGTGCCAATATCCTCACGTCAACGATCCCCCCAGCCCAGTGCAAAATGTTTCGCCACTGGGTCACGATGGCGCAGACGGGTCCCAATCCCCATGCCTACAGCACCACCAAAAATCAACTCAAGCAAGCTCTCGAAGGGCTGAAGCCCAAGATTTTATTGAAGCTGGAATCCATGTATGGCAGTGACTCGGAAGATATTTCGGGTTGAGCTAGTGACAGGGGGATATTCTTTTCTGGAGATCGCCTAAGCATCACATACGAAATAAAACCCGGAATTTTTTGATGAGAAGCGTGGCAATGCCACGCTTCTCATCAAAAAATTCCGGGTTTTATTTTATTTTCAATCCTCAGCATCGCTCCCACATCCAGGAACGATCGCCCTTTGGGGACTACCGTTTCGAGATAGGATAAAAAGCTGAAACCATTGGCTGGGGCGGGAGCGCATGAAATATTGGTTGATGAAGTCGGAACCTGATGTGTATGGCATTGAGGACTTGAAGCGCGATCGCCAGACTATTTGGGACGGGGTTCGCAATTACCAGGCACGCAATTTTCTGCGATCGATGGAAGTAGGCGATCGCGCCTTCTTTTACCACTCCAACGCCAAGCCTCCCGGCATTGTCGGGCTGATGCAGGTTGCCGAAGCAAGGATCGACGACCCTACCCAGTTTGATGCCAGCAACAAGTATTACGATCCCAAATCCACCCCCGACAATCCCCGTTGGCAAACGGTTAAGGTCGAGTTTGTGGAGTCGTTCCCCGAAATGATTCCCCTCGATACCTTGCGGGATACCTTTTCTGATGATGAGCTGTGGGTGGTGCGTCGGGGCAATCGGCTGTCGGTCATCCCCGTCGATGAGAAAGTGGCAGAAAAGATTTTGGCGATCGCTCGTCCCGGCTAATTCCCACTCCCTGAGAACCAGAACCAGATATATTTTTGAAACGCGCTCTGCGAGGGCGTTTCAAAAATATATCTGGTTCTGGCTTTCAAGGACGAACCCTTGATTTTGCATGTGCGGTGTGCATGCAAAATCAAGGGTTTTAGAAAAATGGCAGAAGTATTGATTTTTGGAAGTAGGTGCGGCGACGCCGCACCTACTTCCAAAAAAATTGGTTTTACTAAAAGTCCAGGGTGCAGGAGTTGAACCTGCCTGAGGCGAATTATGAGTTCGCTGCCTAATCCGCTCGGCCAACCCTGGAAACAAGGTTTGTTGAAGCTATTCTATCTTGAGGTGTCAGGAGTCGGACAACTGCTTTTGCGGCAGGGGTTTAATAATCTTTACGTTAACGCCTGAGATTGATGAGCTAAACCGAAGCAAATGGGTGCTTACCCACAGTTAAGGAACTTGCAAGAAAATAAAATCCCAATTTTTGAGAGGGAAGGCTGGCAGAGCCAGCCTTCCCTCTCAAAAATTGGGATTTTATAAATCCGCAGATCCCTAAGGAACCCAGAGAGAGGGGGCGTGGGCTTCGCCCATGCCCCTCTCTCTGGAATTTTATTTTTAAGCAAGTCCCTGATCATTCTCCCCTTATCAAACATTTTCGCTAAATTATGGTTGGTTATGGGTTGAGTAAACGATCGCCATTTCATACGGACTACAATTATTGAACCTGCGTAATAGTCAAGCAGTAGGAGTCAAGCCGTAGGACGCGACTGTTGAGACAGGATGGATAGGGGGATGAATCGGGGGCGATCGCTCATTTGTCATCTAGAGTGATGCTCAACGTTTTGAAAATCAGCCCCATATTATTCGAACAAAGGCTATACGAACAAAGGAGAATGGGAAACAGGGATGAGAATTAATTCCACGGTTGCGCTGACACTAATTTTGCTTGTGCTGATGGTTGGTGCAGGGGTTGTCAGTGCCGTTTATGGTTACTCCCTGGGGCGAGAGGCGCTGAAAGGGGTCAAGCAGCCCGATGTACGCCCCACTACCGTTGGGGAAAATACACCAGAACCTACCCAAATAAAAGAGTTTGAAATTATTCCTGAGGCACAGATTTTAGAAGATGTGAATACCCAAATGAACCGTTCTGCTGTGCCGTCTGCGATCGCTGAAACCCTTGCCTAAACGATTGTTGCTTGGTGTGACCAGCGGCTTTTTAGCTCAGTATTTTTCAAGATCTTCTCAATATTCTTAGCGATTTCGACCCTACCCACGCATGATTGCCCTTGCTCAAGCAGAACCTCCGGGGGATGCCCTTGTCCTTAGTCAGGCGGATATTACGATACGTCTGCTCTCGGTGTTTCTGCTCATTGCTATCAATGCCTTCTTTGTGACGGCAGAATTTTCCATCGTATCTGTGCGCCAATCGCGCATCAACCAACTGGCAGCAGCAGGCGATGTGCAGGCACAGACCGTGCAGGGCTTGCAGCGCAGCATTGAGCGCATGTTGTCTACGGCGCAGTTGGGGATTACGCTGTCGAGCCTGGCACTTGGCTGGATTGGAGAAAAAACGATCGCGGTGTTAGTTTCTCAGGCAACGGAAGGATTTTTGTCCCATTCCGTCGCGATTCCCGTGTCGTTTCTGCTGCTGGCGTACCTGCAAATCGTATTGGGGGAACTGTGCCCCAAGTCTCTGGCGCTGACCTATTCCGAACAACTAGCGCGATTTTTGGGACCACCGAGTTTGGCGATCGCCCGCTTCTTCAACCCCTTCATCTGGGTGCTCAACCAATCTACCCGCTTGCTGCTCCGGCTCTTTGGCATTCGTAACAGTGGGCAACTCTGGTATAGCCGTGTCACGCCGGAAGAGTTGCAACTTATCATTCAGACCTCCAGTGCCTCCCCGGAGTTGGAGGAAGACGAGCGGGAGTTATTGAACAATGTGCTGGAGTTTGCCGATGTGACGGTGCGGGATGTAATGGTTCCCCGCATCAGCATTGTGGCGGTTGAGCGCACGGCAACGGTGCGGGAGTTGTTGCTGGAAGTTGATGAATCTGGCTTTTCTCGCTATCCGGTGATTGAAGAATCGCTGGATGAAATTGTTGGGACAATCTATTTCAAGGAAGTGCTGGGTCCTCTGGTCAAAGGCTCCATTACGTTGGATGATGCGATCGCCCCCTGGATTCAGTCGCCCCAGTTTGTTCCAGAAAACCTGCTGCTCGGCGAATTGCTCCACACCATGCGGCAGTCGCGCCAAACCTTGATGATGGTTGCCGACGAGTTTGGCGGCACCGCCGGACTGGTCACGTTGGAAGATTTGACCGAAAGAATTATTGGCGATCCGGAGGACGTGCCCGATTCAGAGGAAGAGTCTCCCATCCAGGTGCTCGATGCCCAGACGGTGCTGGTGCAGGCGCAAATGCATCTGGAGGAGGTTAACGAAGCGCTCGACCTGGAGCTGCCTATGACAGAGGATTACCAAACCCTGGGCGGTTTTTTGATTCACCAGATGGAGAAAATTCCTTCCCCTGGAGAAATCTTGATTTACTCTAACTTGGAGTTGATGGTGTCATCGGTGGATGGACCTCGCTTGCATCAGATCCGGATTCGTCGCCTGCCACCCAGTACGGATATGGAGACAAACTCGGCGGCGATCGCCCGTCCCTTCGACCACACCACCCAACCGTCTTCCAACCCGGTTGAAGATAACCCCTCTTCAACCTGATCCTGCCTGCACTCAGGTTTACCGTTCCACTATCCCACTTACGTCCCACTTACGAAAAATCCATGCCCCTTCCCCATCCCTTTACCCAACTTGACCTCCCCACCCTGCGGCTGGAGGTGCTGAATTTATTTGCTGAAGTTGCCTACAAGGAAGGTGATTTTACGCTGTCATCCGGGCAAAAGAGTAGCTACTACATCAACGGCAAGCAAGTCACGTTGCATCCCTGGGGTGCAGCGGGTGTTGGGCGTTTGCTGTTGGACAAAGTCCCCGACGACACGGTTGCGGTAGCTGGGCTGACCCTAGGAGCCGATCCCCTGGTGACGGCAACCAGTGTGGTGGCAGCCTATGTAGGGCGATCGCTCACCGCTCTCATTGTTCGCAAAGAAGCCAAGGGGCACGGCACCCAGGCATATATCGAAGGACCAATTCTGCCACCCGATAGTCCGGTCGTTGTGCTGGAGGATGTGGTGACCACGGGGCAGTCGGCATTGAAAGCGGTGGATCGGCTGTGCTCCGCTGGCTACAAGGTATCCCACATCATTGCCCTGGTCGATCGCCATCAGGGCGGGGCGGAGTTGTATGCGGAAAAAGGGATTACTTTTGAGGCATTGTTCTCGATTCGGGAAATTCAGGGCTGCTGGCGATCGCTCCAGCGGCAAAATAGCGATTAGGGATCTGCGGATTAATAAAATCCCAATTTTTGAGAGAGAAGGCTGGCTCTGCCAGCCTTCTCTCTCAAAAATTGGGATTTTATTTTCTTGCAAGTCCCTTAGGGATTGGCACCACAGAGGCACAGAGGACACGGAGATCGGTTGAGCGGGTTGTTTCTGTGCCGTCAGCCTTCACAATAGAAAGTGTTGCATTCTGTGGTTTTTCGTTTCTATGCTGACCCAGCAGTCACCGCGCCAAGAGCCTATCTGGATTACTGTTTTGCGTCTCTTGCGATGGGACAAGCCAGCGGGACGGCTGATTTTGATGATCCCGGCGCTGTGGGCGGTGGTGCTGGCAGCACGGGGGACGCCGCCGCTGTTGCTGGTGGGGGTGATTGTGCTGGGTTCCCTGGCGACCAGTGCTGCCGGGTGTGTGGTGAATGACCTGTGGGATCGCAACATTGACCCCAAGGTGCAGCGCACCCGCAAGCGTCCGCTGGCGTCGCGTGCCCTGACGGTGCAGACAGGGATCGTGGTGTTGCTGGTGGCGCTCGCCTGTGCCTGGGGACTGTCGCTGTTCCTCAACCCGCTGAGCTTCTGGCTGTGTGTGGCAGCCGTTCCGGTGATTGTGCTGTATCCCCTGGCAAAGCGGGTGTTTCCTGTGCCGCAACTGGTGCTGGCGATCGCCTGGGGCTTTGCCGTGCTGATTAGCTGGACAGCAGTGACGGGGGCGCTGGAATGGGCAACCCTCTGGCTCTGGGCAGCGACCGTCCTGTGGACTCTGGGCTTTGATACCGTCTACGCTATGGCAGACCGGGAAGACGATCGCCGCATTGGGGTCAACTCCAGTGCGCTATTCTTTGGCGATCGCGCCCCCCATGCTGTCGGCATTTTCTTCCTGCTGACGACCGTATTCCTGGGCATCGAAGGCTACGCTATGGAACTGGGCATCTCCTACTGGGTAACGCTGGCGATCGCCTTCTTGGGTTGGGGCACCCACTACCGCCAACTCCTCCCCCGCAAACCCTACCCCTCCGTCTACGGGCGCATCTTCCGCCAAAATGTCTGGCTCGGCTTTATCCTGCTGGCTGGCATGATTCTAGGCTTCTGGCTCTAGGAATTTTGGCTTTTGGCTTTAGGCGTTTTCTGGGAAGGAACATACCCCCGTCATTCCCGCGTATGCGGGAATCCAGTGAGGCTGAATGGCTATGACCAATAGGCTTGCAATGGATGCCCATTTTCATGGGCATGGCGGAGCGCTCCTGGTAGCGGGATATTTTTTTACAGGAATCACCTTAGATTTCTTCGTGAGCGCAGTCGAACAATTTGGATTTTTCTCTCTGTGCCCTCTGTGCCTCTGTGGTTCCTGCTTCCTCCCAAATTCTTTCCTCAGCTTCTTTAAGAACCGTTACATACCCCTCCCAAATCGAAGAAAAATGGGCATAACAACAGGTAAACCCTTTAAACAAGCCCATGAACCCCCTTGCCAGTTGCCCCTCCTGCGCCCGGTCCCTTGGTCGCTTTGAAGCCAATGGTTATTTCCGCGCTACCTGCTCGACTTGTCGCCTCCAGATGGAGGGCTTTTGGGGAAGGGTTGCCCATTGGCAGTCGAAAGGGGAACCTGTGTTTTACCTGGCACCCGCTCTGCCCAAGCTGTTTCGCCGCCGCTACCAGATCCGCATCACCACGCCGGGGCGGGAGTTGAAGCAACTCCAGTTCACTTCGCCCGGACTGGATGACCAGATGCCGACCCGCACGGGCGATCGCATCTCCATCCTCTACACGGGGCAACGGGGGCAGATGGATAAACTGCTGTCGGTCCACAACCATTCCCTGGGGAAAACCTACCGTCCCGCCTTCCCCGTTGCCAGCCGTTCCCATATTTGGAAAACCCGAGGGGGTGTTTCCGCTGCGATCGGGTTGGGAGCGCTGGCAGGGGGTATCGACCTGGGTGTGGTGTCGCTGGGGGCGATCGCCCTTGCCGTTGGCTCGCGCATGACCCATGCCGCCGAGTTGACGGTGCCCGAGTTGCAGCGCGATCGCCCCCACGAAGCGCGCCTGCTGGCAGAACTGAAGCTGGTGCAGCAAAAAGGCGACCTGGAACACCACATCGAAGCGCTGCGCCAGGAAATTCAGGATCACAAAGACCTGATCAAGCGCCTCCAGGAATTGCGCCGCAAGATGATGGCGTACAACCCCAGCCTCTACGCTCCACGGGTTGCTCGCATCGAAAGTGCGATCGGGCTGATCAAGCAACGCATCGACCACACCCAGCGGCTCATCGCCGAATATCGCGAAACGATAGAAATGCTGGAGATCGAGCTAGAAGCCGCCGCCCTCGCCGATCGCCTCCCCGATGCCGATGATTTTACCCGCCATGTGCTGCAGCGGGTAGAGGAGTTGAAGGCGATCGAGGCACAAAACAAAGCCACCTGGGACGAAATTCAGGCCGTTCCCGAAGTTGGCCGCCTCCAGGCATAGCTATGGGAAAATGAATGAGGAAGACCTCACCCCACCTTTGCCAAACGCAGAATTCCCCTGGCAATAACTCACATCACCCAATCCAAAATCTAAAATCCAAAATCTAAAATCCAAAATCCAAAATCCTTTTCGCTTCATTCGTCCTTCATTCTCAGTGCTGTCCTATGCTGACTTCCACGCAGGAGCTTCTCGAAACGGCTTCCCGCAATATTTATGCGATCGGCGCGTTCAACGTCTACAACCTGGAAGGGGTCAAGGCTGTGGTGCAGGCAGCAGAAGCCGCCAACAGCCCTGCCATGCTCCAGATTCACCCTAGCGCGTTGAAGTATGGCGGCTCTGCACTGATGGCGCTGTGCCTGGAAGCAGCGGAAATGGCGACTGTGCCCATGTCGGTGCATCTTGACCACAGCACCTCGTCTGATGCGATTCAGATGGCGCTGGAGGGCGGCTTGCGCTCCATCATGGCAGACGGTTCGCCCTTCCCCTACGAGAAAAACCTGGAATTCACCCGCGCCATGACGGAACTCGCCCATTCCTATGGCGCAGTGGTGGAAGCGGAAATTGGGCGTATCAGCGGCACAGAAGACGGGTTGACGATCGCCGAAAAAGAAGCCAAGATGACCGACCCCGACCAGGCGGTGGAATTCGTTCACGCCACCAGGGTCGATTCCCTGGCGGTGACGATCGGCAATGTCCACGGCAAGTACCAGAGCGAACCCCGGCTCGACTTCGATCGCCTGGAAACCATTCGCCGCCGCATCAACGTTCCCCTGGTGCTGCATGGCGCATCCGGCTTACCCGCCCACATGATCAGCCTGTCCATCGAGCGGGGGGTCTGCAAGTTCAATGTCAACACCGAAGTGCGACAGGCTTACATGAACATCCTCAAGACCGATGCCTGCAACCTCCCCGACTCCGACTTGCTGGAGTGCATGGATGACGTGATCGACGCGATGAAGCAGGTCATCATGGAAAAACTCGACCTGTTCGGCTCCACCAACAAAGCCCATCTGCACCAGTCACCCCTGATGGCAGTCCGAAATTGAGCATTAGCCCCCTCGTCATGTCCCTGCATCAGCGCTCTTTTCGTCATGCCCATGAAAATGGGCATCCATTCAGCCTTTCGGTTCACCCATTCAGCCTTCTTGGATTCCCGCCTTCGCGGGAATGACGAGTTTTGGGGGACGAGTTTTAGCGAAGGAGTAACCGTCATGCCCATGAAAATGGGCATTCATTCAGCCTTTCGGTTCACCCATTCAGCCTTCCTGGATTCCCGCCTTCGCGGGAATGACGGGTTTCAGGAAATGGGTTCTAGGGGACGAGTTTTAGCGAAGGAGTAACCGTCATGCCCATGAAAATGGGCATCCATTCAGCCTGTTGGTTCATCCATTCAGCCTTCCTGGATTCCCGCCTTCGCGGGAATGACGAGTTTTGGGGGACGAGTTTTAGCGAAGGATCAACCGTCATGCCCATGAAAATGGGCATCCATCGTAAACTTCTCGGTTCGCTTGTTAGCCTTCCTGGATTTCCGCCTTCGCGGGAGTGACGGGTTTCAGGGAATGGGCGATCGCCATGCCCATAAAAATTGGCTTCCGTCGCATTTACGAACCTTCCTGGACACGCAATAGCCGTGAGGCTTGCAACCGCTCCAGCCACGCCATCAGGTGTGCCCGGTTCTCCGCTTGCTCCTGCGGGTCGGTGGTGTCTTGAGGATGGGGCATTAAGCCCAGGATGGCGGCGGTGGTGACGCAGAACATGGACTTTTGGAAGCTGATACATAGCTTCACCCGCAGGTCATCTTCGCCCCGCTGCTCTTTTTGGTAAACCTTGTGCAAGTAGTCGGGAATGAAGTGCCGCAGGTCTTGCATCAACAGGGTTGGCGGAATGCCTGCGCCGCCAATGGGCAGCGGGTCGGCAAACAGCGCCCCGTAGTTGAAATCTGCCTGTTCGGGTGAGATCTGGTTTGCCTGGGCGTTGTAGGAAACGGTGCCAAAGAAGGGGAAGGAGCGCAGGAATACGGCTTCCACATAGGGCACAGCGGTATCAGCCAGGAAGGTCAAGCCAGCGGATTTGGGCAGGATTTCGTAGGTTTGCCCCTTGATTTCGACGACGTAGGTGATGGGTTGGGCTGCCGCATCGACGAGTCCCTGCTTGATATGCTCCACTACATCGGCGATGGAGTGGATTTCGCCGCGATCGTAGCGATCGGACAGCACCAGGAACATCTCGCTCATCACTTCCCAAAACTGCCCCAAGCCGCTGTAGTAGGAGAGTTGCCGCACCTGCTCCAGCAAAAACTGCGGAAAAAGCTGATTTAGCCCTGCCATCAGCGGGTTCGATCGCACTTTTGCCTGAATTGCTGCTCGTGCCAGCTCCTCAAACTCTGGCGTGTCGAGGTAGGTATCCAGCCCGCCGCCGCCATGCCACATCATCCCCTTCATGCAGTATTCGGCGAATTCGTAGTTGATGCGATCGTGCCACCAGTAGCGCAGGAGTTTGCGGGGGTTCACGTCCCCATTGAAGTATTTGAAAAAGGGAAAGAGCACCAGAAATTGATGCTGGGCGATGAAGGTCAGGTTACGCCAGTAGGCATCCAGCACAACCCCGTAGCTTTTGAGAATGCCGACGACTTCAACCAGGTTTTCCGGTGTGTCGGGCAAGAGTGCGCCGCCAGATTCCAGGCGCTCCAGAATCGGGGCAAGGGCAGAGGGGACGGGGGGGTGTGGAGACAGTTGAACCATGACGAGAGTTTTGAGTTTTGAGTTTTGAGTTTTGGAGGTGAGATGAAGGGGAGTTTTGAGTTTTGAGTTTTGAGTTTTGAATTTTGAATTTTGAGTTTTGGGTGACAGTTGAGGTTTATTCAAGTGGTTTCAATTCAAAACTCAAACCTTAAAACTCAAACCTTCTCTAAAGCTCAAGGCTTTTAGGAATTTGGATGGGAGGAACCACACCTGGGGTTGCCAGAGCGGTGGTGGTGTGGGGATGGGGGGTGCCGAGGGCGACGCTGGTTTGTTCGCTCCAGCGCAGCATCCAGTTGGGTTGCAAGCCAAAGGCGATGATCAGGGCGATGATTGCGATCGCCGGAATCCGCTCTCTCCAAAGAATCGGGGGCAAGTTATCGAACTGATCGGGTAAGCGTCCAAAGAAAGAACGGTTGACCAGATTGAGGAAGTAGACTGCAGTGAGGGCAGTGCCAATCATACAGAGCAGCGTTTGCACCGGGAAAATTAACAGACTGCTGCGGTAGACGATAAATTCGGCGATGAAGCCGACCATGCCCGGAATTCCCGCACTCGCCATCACCCCCAAAATCATCAGGCTACCCACCAGGGGCAATCCCCGTTCGGGAGCCAATAAACCCTGAAGCACGCTAATATCCCGCGTTCCTGTCTTGTCATAGACCACGCCGACGAGCAGGAACAGCAGCGCAGAAATCAAGCCGTGGCTCACCATCTGGGCGATGCTTCCGGCGAGGCTGAGGGGAGTGGCGGCGGCGGCGGCAAGGAGGATGTAGCCCATATGCCCGACGGAACTGTAGGCGACGATCTTTTTCATGTCGGTCTGGGCGATCGCCACAAAGGAGCCATACAGAACATTTACCACCGCCAGCACCGCCAACACCGGGGCAAAGTAGCCCCAGGCTTGAGGGAACAGCCCCAAGCCAAAGCGGATCAGCCCATAGGTTCCCAGCTTCAGCAAAACGCCCGCCAGCAGCACAGATACTTCGGTCGGTGCTTCTACGTGGGCATCGGGAAGCCAGGTGTGGAACGGGACGATGGGAATTTTGATGCCAAAGCCGATCACGATGGTGGTGAGCAGCACCAGTTGGGTCACCAGGGGCAGGCTGTGCTCTTTCAGCAGGGCATAGTCGAAGCTGCCAACCCCGCTCAGGAGCGACAGCCCAAAGGATGCCGCCAGAATTAAAATGCCGGAAATGGCGGTGTAAATGAGAAACTTCATTGCCGCATAGCCGCGCCGCTTGCCGCCCCAGATAGCAATCATCAAATACAGCGGAATCAGCTCTACTTCGTAGAACAGGAAGAAGAGGAGCAGGTTTTGGGCAACGAAGGCTCCGGCGACCCCGGCAGCGAGGATGAGGATAAGGCTGTAGTAGAGCTTGGGACGGGTGCGATCGCGATCGCTGCTATAGATCACCACCCATACCAGCAGGCTGTTGATGGCAACCAGTGGAATCGACAAGCCATCCACCCCCAGTTGGTAGGTCAAGCCCAGCGGTTCAATCCAGGCAAGGGATTCGACAAATTGCAGACCGGGCAGAGCCGGGTCAAACTGATACAAAATCACCCCTGTCCACAGAGCGATCGCCGTGGCAAACATTAGCGCGATTAATTGGCTCCGTTTGGCAGCAATTTCCGCTGGTAGCAAGGCAATGACCAGCGCCCCCAATAACGGTAACCAAATTAAAACACTCAGCATAACGAACCTCTGTTGCCCCTCGGTCAGGTGAATTTTGGATTTTAGATTTTAGATTTTGGATTTTGGATTTTAGATTTCGGATGGAAACAGCTAGTTGAGGAATGCCCAGCCTAACCAGGCAATGCCCAGGATGACACCTACAAACACCGTCAGCAGGTAGTTTCGCGACTGCCCGGAGATGGTGTACTTGAGGCTTTCGCCGCTCAGGATGGAGGCAACGCCCATCAGGTTAATCATGCCATCCACCACATACTGGTCAAACCAGGCGGTGAGCCGTGCCCCCTGACGCACTGCAAAGACCACCGTAAGGCGATACAACTGGTCGGTGTGGAAGTCGGAGGCAAGGATGTTTTGCAGCACTTTCCAGCCTGTGCCGCGCAGTTCGGGCGATCGCGGCGACAGATACAGCGCCACGCCCACGCTACTCCCCAGCAAGCCCGATGCCACCAGCATTAGCGTCGGCAGGGTTGTCCACTCCGCCGCGTCCGGCAACAGGTTCCACTGGTTGAGAATGACCGGGAGCAACAGCGTAATGATGGCGAGGGAAATGGAGGGAACGGCTAGCAGCCAGGGCACCTCCGGCGCACGGCGAGTCTTAGCTTGGGGTTCGCCCCAGAAAATTAGCCCAAAGACCCGGGTCAAGTTAAATGCCGTTAAGCCATTCACCAGCAACACCACCAGCATCAAGGCAAACAGTTGACTGCCAACGGTGCTCATCCATTCCTGCAATGCCCAGAAGGAACCCAGGGGCAGAATGGCTACCATGCCCAGGGAGCCAACGAGGAAACTAGAGGTTGTCGCAGGCATCCGTGCGCCCAATCCGCCCATCTCGGTTAGATTCTGGGTATTGGTGGTCAGGATGATGCAGCCAATGCCCATGAACAGCAGCGCTTTGGCGATCGCATGGGTCAACAACAGCAGCAACGCAATGTCCTGCCGCTGCATCCCCACCGCGATGAACACTAAACCCAGGTAGGCACTGGTGGAATGGGAAAGGGCACGCTTGATGTCGATTTGGGCGATCGCCACCAGCGAGGCTCCAACGGCTGTCACGGCTCCAATCGAAATCAGCGTCGTCAGCACCACGGGCGACAGCGCCAGAATCGGCTCCATCCGAATCAGCACATAGGCTCCGCAAGCCACCACCACCGAGTTCCGCAGAATCGACGCGGGGTTAGGACCTTCCATCGCCTCATCCAGCCAGAGGTTGAGGGGAAACTGGGCGCACTTGCCCACCGGACCCGCAATCAGCGCCAGTCCCAACAGGGTCGCAATCAGCGGAGAAAGCTGCACGGTTTCTGCCCAAATATCCAACTGCCCGAAGCTGAGGGTTCCGGCGATCGCACTCACCGACACCACCCCCATCAGCAGCAACAGATCGCCCACCCGCTTCGTCAGGAAGGCGTCCCGCGCCGCCGTCACCACCAGCGGCTGGGCATACCAGAAGCCCACCAGCAGGTAGGTCGAGAGGGTCAGCATCTCCAGCAGGGCATAGCTCAGGAACAGCGAATCGCTCAGCGCCAAGCCACTCATCGCCGCCTCAAAAAAGCCCATCAGCCCATAAAACCGTGCCAGCGCCCAATCTTTTTCCAGATAGCCCAGGGCAAACACCTGCGCCAGCAAGCTCAGCCCCGTTGCCAGCACCGCCGCTCCCAGGCTGACTTGCGAAATCTCCACCGACAGCGTCAGCCGCAAGTCCATAAAGTCCAGCCAGGCACGATCCAGGTGCAGCACAGGCATATCGCGGGTGATTGCCAGCAACACAACGCTATGCACCAGCGCCAACAGAGTCATCAAAATATTGAAATACGCTGCCGGACGGGGACCCGTTCGCCGCACAATTCCCACTGCCCACGGCAAGGTCACAAATGCCCCCAACACGCCATACAGGGGAACCCACCACACAGTGTTTATGAGAAATTGAGTCATACAAACGGATCCCTAACAAAGTCAAAATGTACGCTTTCGTATTTCTAAAAAGCTGTCCTAATAGGAATCAGCCTGCGACAAAGGGTATCGGCACCATGATCGAGAACTTAACCCGAGAATGTAGACCGAGAACTTAAAGAACGATTGACAGGAGCGAACGTAAGGCGGGCATAAGACTGAACCTCACTCAAAAGCCTGCCGTCTCAATCGTCTTATTAAGAGCCTGCCGTCTCAATCGTCTTATTAATGGTGATAGTTTTGTCATTCAAGTTGTCTTCCAGTCTCCCTGCAAAATGGCGATCGCCGTCTAAGACTCATAAAAAATTCACTATTAAATTCGAACAATTGCCCCAAAGACAGAGGAACGTTACATCTGTGGAGAGACGTAAAGAGATTTGCTGGAGCGATCGCCCTTCTCCCCTTCATTTCTACCTTTAATAATTTCTGCCTTTAATAAAAAGAGCAACCCCGTGGAATAAACCGTCCCACCAAACCAAAACCGCCCAATTTTCAAGGCAGAAATAAAAGCAAGGCAGAAATAAAAGTAAGAGTTGAGCAAAACTATATTGCCAACAAAATTAATTTACTATGATTAATCGAAGATTTACCAATATTGAATTGTAATAACTTTTGTAAAATCCCGCCATCTCTATGGGTTCTTTGTGGGTTCTTTTTTGATTTATTCTTTGCTTGTTCAAATAGCCTCGCGTATCACGAACAGAGCACTTTCCCACAATCTTTTCCACAATCTTTAGGAGCTCTTTGGGAGCAGGTAGGAGCAGGAAAAACCGATTTTTCCAAGTTATCTTGCCCGATAAAGGCAGCTCAGCCATATCCATCGATTTTGCCAATCCTGATCGCCTCTTCCATAAGAAATTGTATTTTTAGTTCATGCTTCGAAATAATCTGGTTGCGATAATTTAAGCTTTCAGAACTCTTCAGGCAGATTGATAAAACCGTCACACTTTCTACTTAAAATTAACGGTGGTCAAATACTTTTTGAACCCTAGATTCGACGCATTTAAGCCATCTGAGGAGGAATTAGAAAGCACCTATTATTTAAGTATTGCTACGTTGACTTTCTATCTGGAAGTCTTCGAGAGCAAGCGATCGCCAGTCTAAGCCAGCCAATCCGCAAACTAGCAGGATTACCCCAGCGACATAACTCCTGGTTATGTCAGGTATAAAAACAATTACTTTGGGTTATGTTGCAAAAGCGGTTCGCTGACCTGTATTCTGACGATTGGGAACTACAACGATACGGCTTTTCGTGGTTGCCAGTTCTTAAGCAGAGCGCTGAGTCCATCAGTATCTTCTGGTCTTTTATCGCACTCAGGCAACGTCTGACAGGTATAGATTTCAGTGACAGAAATCTAATGTCGGTTCTGAGAGGTGTTATTCAGCTTTAATTCCTTAAGCGGGGATCCGTTTTTTATGGAGTCTCGTTTGGATTTTTGTGGCTGAATGCGCAAATTAAAGTTTTAGTGCGTGAAGGTAAAGCAAGATTTGTTTGTAGATTGTGGCTCAAAAACTTAGCTGAACTAGCCCGAAGGCGACATGCGCTAACCAGGCATCGTCTTTACCGTATCGACGTGTGTTTGATTTACGTTACCACTGAATATTTACTGGAAGGGAGAAAACGATGGCAATTGCAGTTGGCATGGTAGAAACGCTAGGTTTCCCCGCTGTGGTGGAAGCTGCTGACGCAATGGTAAAAGCCGCCCGTGTGACACTGGTTGGCTACGAGAAAATTGGTTCCGGACGGGTGACTGTGATTGTTCGGGGCGATGTTTCCGAAGTCCAAGCTTCCGTTGCAGCAGGGATTGAAAACGTGAAGCGGGTAAATGGTGGTCAGGTACTCTCCACCCACATCATTGCGCGTCCTCACGAGAACCTGGAGTATGTGCTGCCTATTCGCTACACTGAGGCGGTTGAAGCCTTCCGCGAAAGCGTGAGCGGCATCCGTCCCGTTAACAGACCGTAATAATGCAAATTGCCAGAGTATGTGGAACCATCGTTAGCACTCAAAAGGAGCCGAGTCTTCAGGGGGTGAAGTTTCTGTTGCTGCAGTTTGTAGACGAGCAGGGCAACCCCCTTCCAGAGTTTGAAGTGGCGGCTGACAGTGTTGGTGCGGGAGTCGATGAGTGGGTGCTGGTTAGCCGTGGTAGTGCTGCCCGCCAAAATCCCGGTTGGGAAAAGCGTCCGTTGGATGCGCTGGTGATCGGCATTATTGATACGGTGAGCTTTAACAACCACTTGCTTTACAGCAAGCGGGAGCAAGACCGTTAAGCACTCTATTCAAGCGCTCCGCTCGTAGGATGCGGGATGTGGATGGTCGAGGGATTGGTTTTGTCGTAGGGGCGATCGCCCTCTCATTTCACCCGATCACTTTGCCTTCCTCTCCCACCCTTGAGTTAACGCAGAAGCTGGGATGTATGTGGTGCTTTTGCCAGTTATGGTTGAAAGCAAGTTTGGGCAGATAGAGAAATCTGACAAATAGTTGATCCATTCCCCTTCATCCTTCATGCTGGAACTATAGGCAGGTATGCTAACGAATCTGGATTGGATGATGGTTTTGGATTAGTTTCAGTTTGATTACTTCCAAAAAACAGTTCAATCGGGTGAGAAGACGCAGTGAGGCACAGTTTCCTTGTAGGGCTGGTCTTGTGGGGCTGCAAGAGGGAGCAGCCTTGTTTCGAACCGTGGTTTTGCTACTCACGTGGTTTTGCTACTCAGGAGAGCTGTTCGGTAGAGCTATTTCGCATGTTTAGCGCGATCGCTTTACTCACAGGTAATGGCTTTTTCGCAGAGAGGGTTTACCCCCGCTCATTTGCGTTTCTAAAATATGCGTTTCTAAAAATTTTTGAATTTTTTGGAAGTGCAAGGTCTGAAAGATACGTTGAAATGTGCGTTGAGGCAAAGCCGACGCTGGCATTTTGCTGGGTCTGTGGTTTTATCTCGACTAACCGGATTTCGAATGGATCTCTAATTGATTTCTAAAGTTTAGATTCAGCCGTTAGAGAAATCGTGTTGGAACGCAGTTGAGTCGTCCTGAATCGCAGGAGAAAGTTAGTCAAATGGTGGCTCATGGAATGGTAGCTCCCGCTTTATCGAAGGAAAGCGGACTGCCCCAGCCCAGAATTCACGACACCGCGCGGATCCATCCCTTTTCGGAGGTGATCGGCGATGTAACGGTGGGAGCGGATGCGCTGATCGCACCGGGTTGCTCCATTCGTGCAGACGATGGCAGCCCGTTTCATGTGGGCGCAGGCAGTACGGTTCAGAATGGGGTGATTATCCACGGCTTGCCCCAAGGCAGGGTGTTGGGCGATGACCAGACCCCGCACTCTGTTTGGATTGGCGAGCAGGTAACGCTGGCGCATCTGGCGCTGGTGCATGGTCCTGCCTACATTGGGGATCAGAGCTTTATTGGTTTCCGCTCGACTGTGTTCAACGCCCGTGTGGGTCGAGGCTGCATTGTCATGATGCATGTGTTGATCCAGGATGTGGAGGTGCCTGCCGGGAAGTTTGTGCCGTCCGGTTCAATTATTACGACGCAGCAGCAAGCGGATCGTCTGCCGGATGTGAAAGCGGTAGATGTCAATTTTTCGACGCAAATTGTCGGTATTACTGATACGTTGCGCTCCACTTCCCCGGTCTCGGGGAATTATAGGACGGTAGCGACCCGCCCACTCGCTTCTGGTGCGATCGCTTCCTCCCCTTCGGTCTCTTCATCTGAAACTTTTAGTCGTTCCACCTATAAACCCGATATGCAGAATACTCATTTAACCCCGGACGCTGTCGATATGGTGCGGCAACTGCTTTCTCAGGGCTACCTCATTGGCACTGAACATGCAGACAAGCGCCGCTTCCAGACCAGTTCCTGGCATAGCTGTTCGCCCATCCAGGTGAATCGCGAAGCCGATGCCCTGTCGGCGCTGGATGCTTGCCTGAATGAACATTCCGGCGAATATGTGCGGATGTTTGGCATTGATGCCCGCAACCGCCGCCGGGTTGGGGAAATGATTTTGCAGCGCCCTGGGGATAACAGCAATGGGCGATCGCCCTCTACATCCAGCTATGGCGGTTCCAGCTACGCGGCTCCCAGCAGCTACAGCGCCCCCAGCAGCTATTCGGCTCCCAGCAGCGCACCGTCCTATTCCGCTGGCGGCAGTGCTAACCCGGTCATGATGGATCAGGTGCGCCAGTGGCTTAGCCAGGGGTTGCATGTCGGGATGGAACATGCCGATGCCCGTCGCTTCCAGACCAGTTCCTGGCATAGCTGCCCTCCGGCGCAATCGGCTCAGGAGCGCGACGTAATGGCAACCCTCGAAGGTTGTCTGGCGTCTCACCCCGGTGAGTATGTGCGGATCTTCGGCATTGATAAGGCAAATCGTCGGCGCGTGGGCGAATTGATTGTGCAGCGCCCCGATGGTTCCAATGGCAATGGTGGCGCGAGCCGTCCTGTCGCTCAACCCCCGGTTTACTCAACTTCCACTTCCAGCGGCTACTCCGGTAGCTCGGCAGGAAGCTCGATGGGTAGTGGTGGTGGTGCCATCAATCCCGATGCCGCGCAGCAGATTAAGCAATGGGCCTCTCAGGGCTACAAAGTTGCGGCAGAGCACGCTGACAAGCGCCGCTTCCAGACCAGTTCCTGGCAGAGTTGTGGCTTCATGGAAGGGGATATCCTGGGGTCTCTGGAGCGCTGTATGCAACAGAACAACAATAACTACGTCAAAGCCTATGGCGTTGATGCCCAGTCTAAGAAGCGGGTTGGCGAAGTGATTGTGCAACGTCCCAACTAGTTATGAAAGAAGGGTAGGGTAGGGTTTTGATGGCAGTGTTTTCATGGGTTAGACAACCTTGTTGAGCTATCAGGCGATCGCCGCCTCTTCCTCCCCTTACCCTTCCAATAGTGCTAAAACCCTCGTCGGCAAACCCGTCTGGGGTTTTGGAGTATCAGGGCATGGCATAACGACTCCATTTAGCGCCCGTTAATTAGCACAGCACTGGGCTGTTCCTGCTGTGAAGAATTGCAAACCGAATGCATTCCCTTCCCCCCTCTCTGACGCCCGAAGCGCACTATGCGGTGAGCGGTAACGTCTCCATTGATCCGAGTGCGGCGATCGCCCCCGGTAGCTTGCTACTGGCAGATCCGGGCTGTGCGCTGACCATTGGGGCAGGGGTTTGTGTGGGGACGGGATCGGTGCTGCATGTCTTTGGTGGCAACCTGGTGATTGGCACCGGGGCGATTTTGGGGTCTGCCGTTCTTCTGGTTGGAAGTGGTAGCATTGGGGAATATGCCTGTGTTGGCGCTATGTCTACCTTAATCAATGCCATCATTCAGCCCAGACAGGGGATTCCGCAAGAGTCCTATGTTTTTGGTGAAGAACGGCTGGATGTTGTAGAGTCCGTTGATGGGGCTGAAGTGAATGGGAATGGGCTTTCCCCCCATGCCCACCCTGGAAACGCTTTCCCTTTGAAAAATGGCGAATTTGCAAAAAATGGCGAATTTGCAAACGGCGCACCCGCTGGCTTTTCTCAAACAGCCAGTTCCCCAGGGGTTTCTGACCCGTCCTCAACAGCATCATCGGCGGCATTTGGTCCTATGCCCTTTCAGCCAGCCGCCGGGCGACGAGTCTATGGTTTGGAAGCTTACTATCGATTAATGGCGATGTTGTTTCCCCAGCGAGACTTTACAATGGTTCCCACATCGCCCCTACGGTCGAGTTCAGAACAGGCTCACTCCCTAGCGCCGCAAGAGGGCAAGGATGGTCAGGCATGGTAGCGAATCAGTCGTCTCCGCAGTCCCTCTATCCCAAGAAGCCTCGCCCTGACTTTGGCGAAGCGGCGATCGGCATGGTGTCTACCCGCAGCTTTCCCGCCATCATCGGCACGGCAGATATGATGCTGAAGGCGGCAGGGGTAACGCTAGTTGGGTATGAAAAAATTGGGAGTGGCTACTGTACCGCTGTGGTGCGGGGTGGCATTTCGGATATTCGGATCGCGGTCGAAATGGGAGAGCAGGCGGCTAGGGATTTTGACCAGTTCGTTTCCTCCTCTATCATTTCCCGCCCTTCACCGAATTTGGAAATCGTTCTGCCTGTAGGTAGCCGCTTAGCGCAGTATGTGTCCGATCGGGGCAACAGCCGCCTCACCCAAATGGCTGTTGGCTTACTAGAGACTCGGGGTTATCCGGCATTGGTGGGAGCCGCCGATGCCATGCTAAAGGCAGCGGAGGTTTATCTTGCCGCGTGCGAAACCATTGGCGATGGTTTGTGTACTGCCATCATTCGGGGTCGGGTTTCGGATGTGGCAATGGCGATCGAAGCGGGAATGCACGAAGCCGAGCGCATTGGCGAACTCCATGCGGTAATGGTGATTCCCCGTCCGTTGGATGAGCTGGAAGATACCCTGCCACTGGCAAGCTGCTGGATCGAAACCCCGCAGGCGATCGCCCTCCCCATCGACTTGAAGCAACGGGAACAGGTCGCCGTCGAGCAACCCGTTGAGGAAGAAAAGCAAGAGGTACAGGCGCTTCCCGAACCCGAACCGCAGCCGCCGATTGTGCTGCCGGATCTGGAAAAGCTGGCTCAACCCGAACTCTTCGATGATGAGCGCTAACCACGCTCCGATTTCATAACCAGTCCTCACGATATTAAATAATTTTGTGAGAGCGGGACGGAAATGCCGTCCCGCTCTCACAAAATTGAATGCAGGTTCCTAACTGGGCATGGTGCGCGGCAGGCGAACGGTGAACGTCGTGCCTTCCTGCGCTGTTGAGGTGACGGTTATTGTGCCCCCGTGGGCAACGACGACCTCCCGCACAATATACAACCCCAGACCAATGCTGCTCGAAACCTGTTGCGCCGCCGATTCTGATCGGGCGTAGCGCATGAGCGGATCGAAAATCGTTGTCAGTAGCTCCGCCGGGATTGGCGAACCTTCACTATGCACGCTCAAGACGACGGTTGATGCTTCGGAAGCGATCGCCAGTTTGACGGTTCCTTCCGTTGACCCATGCTGGAGGGCGTTGCCCATCAGATTAGCAATCACCTGTCGCAGCCGTGCCGCATCCCAGTCGCCCGTGAGGTCGCCTTCTGGGCAAAAGCACAGCGTGCGCTGGGGGTAGGCAAAGCAGAATTCCTCAAAGACATTGCGACCCAGTTTTTCCAGATCAAACGAACTACGCGTCAGTGGCATGGCGCTGCCCAGCCCCGTTGAGGCGAAGTCGATCAGGTCATTGGTTAACCGTGTGATCGTCTCAGTGTTCCGCTCGATCATCGATAGTGCTTTGGTCGCACCTGCATCTTCGTTTGGGATGTGCGAGGCTACTTGTGCCGCCATGCGGATGTTGTTCAGTGGGTTACGCAGGTCATGGCTGAGGATCGCCAGGAACATGCGGCGAGACTGATCGACGCGCTGGGTATAACTGCCAACGGCTTCAGCGAGGGATTGATCGAGCGACTCATTGAAGCGGGTGATGTCGCTGATGTCGTTGCTGTCGGGCTGTGGGCAGCTTTCGCGCCACAGACGAAGCACACTGGCACGCAGGGCGCGGTATTCGGCGACGACTTCCATGATGTCAAAGCCAAAGCCCATCCGTTCTACGCCGTGAACTTTCGAGGCATGGTCGAGGCGATCGCTCTCCTCGCCGCCAGATCCACCGTGACCTTGAGCCTTGCTCACCTGCTGGGCGAGGCTCTGGGCGCTCTGCATGTCCCGTGCAGTAGCCAGAAGGATGGGCTCGGCGGCATTACGCAGGGCAAGCTTATTCATCTCCTTCCCAGGTGCAAGGCTACGCGCAAACGCCTCCCATTCCATCAGGATAAGTTCGATGTTCCCAAGGATGAAGTCTGCCAGTCGCATCATTTCGCTGTGAAGTAAGGCTTAAAAATTAGGAAAATGCTAGCACGGGAATATGCCTTGGGGCATGTGCCGTCTTGGAGATAGCCCTGGTGTACGCTTGGAGTATTCTTAGCTGGAAAGGCTGGCGGAGACGGGGGCGATCGCCTCCCACGGCGGGCAGAGAATCAGCGTTTGGTCGAGCCAGTTGGCGACCCAGCCTTTGGGTTTACGAATACTTTGGTTGGGGTCGAGCCAGCGGGGGTAGGGGCTGCGGTAGAACTCAATGGGGGCGATCGCCCTCGTCTGCACACCCACCTGGGTTTGGGGTTGCCAACCCAGATCAGCGAGGATTTCCAGCAATTGATGCCATTGCTCAAATAACATTTGGGCGCGGCTCAGGTTCAGGTGTTCCAGCGGTCCTTCATCTTCAGCGCAGCAAATGGAAAGCAGTTGGCGCACGCTGTACTCATGGGGGCTGGGGGCGGTTGCTTGCAGGCGAGAATCTAGCATCAAGAAGACCAGCAGCCGCAACGCCAGTTCATTGGGGAATGCCTGGTACTTCAACAACGTCTGGGCAACCTGCCCAAACTGATTGAGGATCGAGATGATGCCGCTCTCGGCTCGCCCGTCGAGGCTATCGATCCACAACCCCGGACGCACGATGAGCTGGACGGAATCGGGTTGTTCAATCCGCCCCGTTGACCAATCCAGCGTTCCCGATGGCTCAATCAGAATATCCCATAACTTCCCAACGGGGATATCGACCTGTCCCAGGGAATTAGACTGTGTTCGATCCCAAATGACTTTGACCAGCAAGCAGGATAAGGCATAGGCAAGGCTGGCGAGCTGGTTACGTTGGGTCGATAGCCCCATGCGTGGGTCGAGGTCGGCTTTCAGGGTATGCAGCAGTGCATCCAGGTCGAGCCGCAGGGTGTCGCGCCAGGGATGGCATTGCTGGGCCGCGTAAGCCGTCAGCAAAAAATGGAGCTGGGTGGCTTGTAATCCGCATTTTTGGAGCAGTTGTTCTGCCATTTCCCAGGGCAAAAAGGGTAGGTCGCTGGGATTGCTGAGGGAATGCTCCAGGAAAAAGTTGCGGTTGTGGCGAGATTGGTAGCGCAGGAAGCCAACGTTGCGAATGTCGGTCTCCCACAAGTCTGCCTGCTGGCGATCGGAGAAGTGCGGTACGCCCTCAGCGTCTTCCTGGGTAGAAACGGGGAACTCGCTGGGAATTTGGGCGATCGGACCAACGCTAGGTTCTTCGGGTTCTGCCATTGTCGGAACCCGTTGGGCGCTTTCGGAGTGCAGGTTGAGCATCCGCTTCAGCGTCGAGAGAGGCTGCTGATCCAGTTGGAGCGACTGGACAATTTGCTCGGCAAGGCGCTGAGAATGGAAGGCTTCGAGTTGTGCCAGTCGGGTTTTGAAGTGCTGGCGATCGCCCTTCCCCAAATACTGCAACAGCAAGCGGTTAAACGCTTCCCAGTCGAGGGATTGCAGCACCGCATCCCCCAAATCCCGTTCCATTTCCTGGAGCGATCGCATCACCAGATTTGAGCGAATATCCTGCGCCAGTTGGGGCCAGACCGCCTGCTCTGTCAGCCATGCCTCCGCCATATTTTTGATATTGGTGAGGATGGTATCGCTGGTAATTTCCTGATCCAGTTCTTCCCCATAGCGCTCCACCAGTTTTTGGTAAAGCTGAATGGTGACAGAATCCAGGAATGCCGACTCCGTTTGCAGGTATTCAGCGGTGATCTGCAAATCGCCAACCTGGAGAGCGTCGTCGGGCACTAACCCGGCGGCCTCTGGAGACACAGGAATTTCTGTCCCTGCCCGTTCGACAGAGGATTGGCGCAAAGATGCCGCTACGTCAGTTTTTTTGGAAGAACGGCGGGAGGTCACGCGATCGCACCTGAAAAAATAGAGATGTTTCCTTCGAAGAGGTTTCCCCGAAAGTCCTCATAGTTTATCTTACTTTTTCAGCCCCACGACCGATTCCCCCAGATGAGAGGGAGGGAGATGAACACCAATAAGGATTTTGCAATTTCTCTCTGCTTTATTTTTGAGAGAGAAGGCTGGCAAAGCCAGCCTTCTCTCTCAAAAATGGGGATTTTATTAATCCGCAGATCCCTTACTGTTGAGACTGACCGGGGATAAGGGTCGCAGCAACCGCCCGAAACTTGCGGGGGTCGCCTTCGGGAACGGGACGTTCTTCGGCTTTCCGGTGATAAAGGCGCTCCAGGGCGTCTGACCAGCCCACATTCTGGGGGTGGTGGCACTGCTGCATGAGATTCAGTGCATGGAGACTGCGAGTGCGGACGGCAGAGCTGTCGTCTGTCTGCGCCAGTTGTTCACAGGTTGCTTGCAGGGTGATGTAGAGGTCGGACTTGTGATCGGGGAGGGCGATCGCCAGACACTGCATCCCTTTCACTGCGGCATAGCGCACAATCCACTCGCCATCCTCTGCCGCATCCAGCAATGCCTTTAGCGCTTTCGCCTGTCCTGCTGTGCGTTCGGCTTCGGGGAGTTGCGACCAGCGAATATTGCCCAACCCACAGGCAGCAGCCCGCCGCACACTCATGGCAAAGTCTGTTTCCAGGGTATTGAGCAGCGGTTCCAGCCCACGGGGATTGCCAATGCCTGCCAAGGCTCGCACTGCCCAGGATCGAGCGGTATAGTTGTGCTGATCAATCTGCTCCAGTAGGGGTTCCACTGAGGCATCTCCTAGCGCAATCAGCCCATCCACTGCTGCCACTGCCGCCCCAGGGTTGTTGTAGCTCAACACATCAATCAGCACAGGAACAGCATCGGGGAGTTGGGCATCTGCCAGATTACGAACCGCATTGAGTAATGCGATCGCAGAATCAGCCTCATCTACTGCACGGGTTAAGGTTGCAAGTTGAGTGTCTGTCATTGGTTTGTTATCGGTGCAACGTCAAGAGAGTTTTGGGAAAAGTAGCAATAAAACCGTGTTGGCTTCGCCAGTCAATTTAATAAAAGGAACATGTCGATAAATTTTGGATGTTTTGTTTGGGTGTCGGGAACAAATACTCCAGCACATAGACAACCGACCAGACAAACGGCTTGAGCCTGCGTTTGTCGATGCGATTAATCATCCTTGTATTTGATTGTGATGGGGATAGGAACAGTTTTCAATTTTTTGACAAAACGAAACATTTGTTACGGTTCTTGCTGTTGACTTAGGATCACGTACGAAATAGAACCCGGAATTTTTGATGAGAAGCGCGGCAATGCCGCGCTTCTCATCAAAAATTCCGGGTTTTGTTTTATTTTCAATCCTCAGGCGATCTCCAACCCCGATTTAAAATTAGCCGAACGCCTGACCCCTGGGGAAACCTGCCACCAATCCCCTGATACCCAACCTGTCAACGCAGCCCCTTCCTTCCCAAAAGAGTAAAAGTAGGACTTACGCACGGTGTGCGAAAACTCCGCAGTTGAGCGATTTTTCAAGCGCGCCGCGCCCGAAAAATCGCTCAACTGCGTAAGTCCCCTTTTGATCCCGTTTTTCACAAAAGCGCATCCATCAGGTCCATTACTCGAACGGCTTCGGCGGTGGGGTTGCCGTCGGGGGAATGGCGCATCTGGTGTTCTAGCAAGCCCTTCAGGGCAATGAGTTTGAGGCTATTTTCAGCGAGGGTTTCGGCGATCGCCTCTGCTGCCCCAATGTAGCCAATTGCCCCCAGGTCTGCCAGGGCTGCCCGCCGCAGTTGCAGATCATCCCCAGATAGCGCCTGCACCAGGATGTTGCCATATTGGGCCGCTTCTTCCGGCGTTTCGGCAAGTTGATAGAGTGCCCGTGCAGCGGCATAGCGCACCCGCTCAATGGGATGGTCGAGAAATGGTTTGGCAACGTCTACGGCTTCGGTTGCGCCCAACGTTCCCAGCGCTTCCAAAATTGCATCGTAGGGTTGAATGAAGTCCGGTTGTTCAGGGGAGGGGAGGGTTCCCTCCATCTGGTTTTGTAACAAATCCAAGAGTTTTGGGATGCAAACCCGATCGCCCAACATTTCTAACGATTGCGCCGCCGCTTCGCGCACATAAAAATCAGAACAGGATAGGGATTCCATCAGCGGGGCAACGGCTCGGCGATCGCCCAGCTTACCCAGTGCCCGTGCGGCATTGCGGCGGAGGGGATAGCCCCCAGCCTCTGTGCGATCGGCTTCATCTGCCAGCGCCTCAATCAGCACCGTCACCGCCTCGGGTTCATTGACCCGGAAGCGCCCCAGCCACCAGGCGGCATACACCCGCAACCCCAAATCCTCGCCCCGAAGATTGGCGATCGCTTGTTCTACGGTCAGGGTGCCTGTTCCACTCAATCCATCTTCCGTCATATATCCTGCCCATGTTACGCATTCGTCTTTGTTTACTTCCGATGCCATTAGCCCTTATTGAAAATTGTTTTGTAGCACAGTGGAGCCGCGCTACAAAACAATTTCCAATAAAGGCTAATGGCTAGTTGCCGTCAACCCCATTTCCTGCACGTTATTTCCTGCACGTTACTAATGGAACAGAGTTGGAACATACCACCGCCCATGACCAGGGGCAACGGATAAAGCAACAACCCAGGTTCAGCTTCCTCAGGATATGGGAATTATAGGTAAGTATCAGTAAGTATCAGTAAGTATCGGTGCGATCGCCCCCAGTCGATGGGTTTTCCGCTCATCCTGTTTTGCAGGAAAAGCCCTATCCCAAATGGCATTGGGGATAACGTCACACCTGAGACTAAGGATAGCCCTATGTAAGGATCGCCCTATGTATAGTAAAAGGTGGGTTCCCGGTTCTTTTTAGTATTTACTTAGCCTTATTTACTTAGCCTTATTTACTTAGCCTTGTTTGGCGGGTGTTTTGCGGGTCTGCCTTGCAACGCCAGGAAAGATGAGGTGGTCGCTTCTTCCAATCATTGTTTCAGTTCTTACGTCAAGCGGTTGCTAGATTCCCCTCTTCTATGCCTTTTCAGCGCCCGAATTCAGAAACCTCCACAAATGCTCGTCCTCATCGGCGCAAAGCGCCCCTCCAACTTGTCCTGGTTTTGCCAGTGGCGCTGCAAATTGTAATTGCAGTTGGCATTACAGGTTGGCTCGCCTATCTAAACGGACAGCAGTCTGTGCAGAATCTCTCGTCGCAACTCCGCCATGAAGTGGCACTGCGAATTCAAGAATACCTGGATAACGAACTTGAAACCTCTGTCCAACTGAATCGGAACAACCTGGAGTTTCTCGAGTTCTATGCAGAGATTGATGACCTGGAGGAGGTGGGGCAATATTTTTGGCGACAACTCCAGCGCTATGAAACGATGGGTGTGGTTTACTTCGGGCACACGGATGGTCGCTTCATTGCTGCCCAACGGCTGGAAGATGAAACATTTTTGTTTGTCAAACGAGAACTGCCCCCCGCCCCCGCCGAAGTATTTGCGGCAACAGCAGAGGGTGAATTTGGCGAAAAACAAGGAGAAATCAACGATTTTATTGATGTGCGGCGGCGTCCCTGGTATATTGCTGCCCTCGAAGCCGACAGCATGACCTGGGGCGACATTTTCCCGCTTCAGGTGGTTCCCCGGATTGATTTGCCCGCGAGTGTGCCCCTGCGAGATGACAGCCAGGAATTGCTGGGGGTCGTTGGTAATAACCTGACCCTCGAAGCCATTAGCCAGTTTCTACAGGATTTGGAAATTGGGGAGAATGGACGGATCTATATTTTGGAGCGCGATGGACGGTTGGTTGCGAGTTCTACCCTGTCCCGCCCATTTTTGGTGAACCAGAATGGTACAACTGAGCGCATTCTGGCAACCGATAGCCAGTCTGTCCAAATGCGGGAATCGGCGCAGTTTCTCCGGGAGGAATTTGGCAGCTTTGAGGCGATTCAATCTCCCCGTCAATTTAACCTGCTTATCGATCGCGAACCCCATTATCTCGAAGTCATTCCCTACCACCATTCCCAGGGGTTGGACTGGTTGATTGTGTCGGTGGTGCCAGAGTCGGATTATATGGGGCAAATTTGGGTAAACCGTCGGAATACCCTGCTGCTCAGCCTTGCGGCACTGGTGCTGGCTAGTGTTTCGGGGTTGGTAACAACGCGGTGGCTGACGCGATCGCTCCTCCAACTCAACCAGGCTGCCAAGGAAATTGCCCAGGGCAATCTGCAACAAACCGTTGCCACCGGGCATATCCAGGAGGTGGGTGAACTGACCGATTCCTTCAACCAAATGGCGTGGCAACTCCAGGAATCGTTTACCCAGCTTCAGTCACTGAACTCGGCACTTTTGGAAAGCGAAAGTCGGCTCACCCAATTTCTGGAAGCGTTGCCTGTGGGTGTGGCTGTCCATGATGCTGGGGGCAACCTGACCTACATCAACCAGGTGGGCAAAGACTTGTTGGGGATTCGGGATGTGCAAACCTTCCACACAAGCAACTTGCCCGAAGCCTTTCAGATCTATCGGGCAGGAATGCCAGAAATCTATCCATCTGAAGAGCTGCCGAGTACGCTGGCATTGCAGGGGCAAACAGTACATCGGGATGATCTGGAGGTGTTGGGGGATGATGGCTTGATCCCCCTGGAGGTGTGGGCGTCGCCCATTGTGGATCAGGCAGGCGTGGTTGCCTATGCGATCGCCGCCTTTCAGGATGTGAGCGATCGCAAGTATGCCGAGCAACAACTGATCCACAACGCCCTCCACGATGCCCTGACCGACTTACCCAATCGCGCTTACTTGATGAAGCGATTGGATATGGCAATTCAACGTGCCAAAACCCATGAAGGGAGCCAGTTTGCTGTGCTCTTCCTCGACCTCGACCGATTTAAGGTGGTCAACGATAGCCTGGGGCACCTGGTGGGGGACGAACTCCTGATTACCATTGCCAACCAACTCCAGCAGTTGGTGCGCTCTAGCGACCTGGCAGCCCGCTTGGGGGGCGATGAATTTGTGCTGCTGCTCGAAGATGTGCAGGATGTATTGCTGGTGGAGGAGATTGCTGAGCGGGTGCTGGTGGAGATGCGATCGCCCCATCGCGTTGAAGGGCGCGATGTGGTGCTGAGTACCAGCATTGGCATCGTGATTGGCACAGGAGACTATGACCAGGCTTCAGACTTACTACGCGATGCCGACATTGCGATGTATCGCGCCAAACTCCGGGGCAAAGCGCAATATGTCATCTTCGACAGCGAAATGCATATCCAGGCGCTCAAGCAGTTGCAACTGGAAAATGATTTTCGGCGTGCCCTGCGCTACATGGAGTTTGTTGTCTACTACCAACCCATCGTTGCCCTGGAAACAGGGAAACTGGTGGGCTTCGAAGCGTTGACACGCTGGCAGCATCCCAGCCAGGGGTTGCTTTACCCCTCCAGCTTCATCACCTTTGCCGAAGAAACAGGGCTAATTGTACCCCTCGATTCCTGGGTGATGTACGATGCCTGTCGGCAGATGCAGGAATGGCGATCGCAGTTTCCCCAGTGGGATCATCTCCGCATCAGCGTTAACCTGTCGGCTCGGGATCTGACCCACCCCCGCCTGCTCGAAGACATGCAAGACATCCTCAAAGAAATGCAACTGCCCCCCCATTGCCTGACCCTGGAACTAACCGAAAGTCTGCTCATCGAAGACATTGATTACACCCTGCATTTTCTCGCGCAGGTCAAGGAAACGGGTATCCATATCAGCATTGATGACTTTGGCACCGGGTACTCTTCCCTCAGCTACCTGCATCAGCTCCCCGTCGATGCACTCAAAATCGATCGCTCCTTCGTTGTGCAAATGCAGGCAGAGCGCAACCAGGAAATAGCTGCCACTATCATTACCCTGAGCCAACAATTGGGACTGCGAACTATCGCCGAGGGGGTGGAGACAAACTGCCAACGGGAATGGCTGTTGCAACTGGGATGCGACTTTGGGCAGGGCAATTTCTTTGGATCTGCCCTACCCGCCGATCGCGTTTCTGCCCTGTTAAGCCGAGAAACCCTGCTTGATCAAGATTCTGGCGACCCATAGGAGGGTCGATCAAACCACCCTGCTCGTCATTTTTCTAAAACCCAGCCATATTCATGGGGATTAGGACGGGGTGCAGGGGTTCCACCCCTGCGTGGGGGCACCGCCGCCATACACCCTCTTGTCCCAACCAAGGCGATCTCCAGAAAAGAATATCCCCATTTTTTGAGAGAAGGCGCGGCTAAGCCGTGCCCTCTCTCAAAAAATGGGGATATTCCTTCTCAGGAATCTCCCAAGATGATTACGGCTAGGGACTTGCAAGAAAATAGAGACCCCATATGTGTAAAGTCAAGGGTTTTAGAAAAATGGCGAAGGTATTGTTAGGGTAAAGGGAGCAAACGGAATAGGAACAAACCAAATTTTTCTCAAAGAATTCAAACGAAAGTTGCAGGAGGCTGCAACCTGGCTTTATACTTAGCTGTCGAATTATGCACACTAGCTACAGCGTCCGCTCAGCGGCGAGGAGGCAGTTATTCCAGAATCGTTGACTCTAACCGTAAGCCTGAGAGGAAACCGCGAGGTTCGAGAGAGGTTTCAGATCTTTCGACTGGCGGGTTTGCTGGATGCCTATTCAGAAGCCGCCTTTCGTAAGGTTCTGGAGAAGTCCCTGGACGAGGGACCGTCCAATCTCATCCTTGACCTCTCACAAATTGACTTCATCGACAGCTCCGGGTTGGGAGCATTGGTGCAGGTCGCCAAGAAGGTGCAAAACCAGAGCGGCAGCCTGCAAATTGTGAGCAATCCCCGCGTCACCCAAACGGTGAAACTGGTGCGGCTGGATCAGTTCCTTTCTCTCCAACCCAATGTTGAAGCCGCCATCGAGAATGTCAAACAGTCTTGACTGTTTGACCACCGCCGTTTCTCCGGCAGATCTACAGCGTCTCTCGCCCCTTGTGCTGGCACATATCGGGGACGCTGTTTTTGAGCTGTCAATGCGGACGTTTTCGATGCTGCCACCCCAACGCCTGCAAACCTACCATCACCAGGTGGTGCAGCGGGTGCGCGCTGAAACGCAGGCTCAGTACCTTGCCTGGTTGCAACCCCAACTCACCGAGGCTGAGCGAGAAATAGTACGACGGGGACGCAATGCCGCATCCAGAGGTCCGAAGCGGCTCAATCCGGCAATTTACCAGGACGCTACAGCCCTGGAAACGCTGTTGGGGTATCTCTACTTTGCAGATACAGAACGCCTGGAAACCCTGTTGCTGGCTTTGCGGGAGCATATCCAAACTGGCGATCGCCCCAGCGAAGTGTGACGGGGAGTTACAACAACCGTTTGGAGGATACAGCCTATAAGAATCGGGTGTTAGGCTGTTAGGCGTCAGAAATTATTCGGAACGTTCCGAATGACCATTACGAACGTTTTAGACAAGTATTTACTTCTTAGAAATTTTTAGTAGCGGGTGACGCCGCTGGGACGGCAAGGCTATGGCGGGACGAGACAAGAAATCAGGGCAGGGTAAATATCGAGGGTCAGATAAACCCCAGAAGGGGCGATCGCAATTTTCAGACCGATCGCCGTCTTCTGATAAGCCTCGTCGTCGGGTAGAAATGCCCATTGTGAAGAAGCGCTCCTCTTCCACTTCTCCTTCTCCTTCTTCTCCTTCTTCTCCGACATCTTCCGCAGCGCCCTCTCCCCCTCGCAAGCGACAGCATTCTGAGCGACATACCTCGGAGATTCCCCGTCGTTTTGAGCGCGATCGCGAGGAAACCTTTTCCAACGCCGAAGAAATCAACCCTGATCTGGTATATGGACGGCACTCGGTGCTGGCGTTGCTGGAGGGCGATCGCCAGATCAACCGCATCTGGATTTTGCCCCGGCTCCGTTATGATCCCCGGTTTCATGGCTTGCTCAACCAGGCAAAAGCTAACGGCAGCGTGATTGACGAAGTTGAACCCCGCCGCCTCAGCCAGATGACCCAGGGAGCTGCCCATCAGGGAATCGTCGCCCAGGTTGCCCCCTATGATTACCTGGAACTGCCCGATTTAATCGCCCAGGCAAAAGCAGCTACCGATCAACCTGTCATCATTGCTGCCGACGGCATCACTGATCCCCATAATCTGGGCGCTATTATCCGCACTGCCGAAGCGATGGGTGCTCAAGGTTTAGTGATCCCCCAACGGCGGGCTGTGGGCGTTACGTCTGCGGTCATGAAAGTAGCAGCGGGGGCGCTAGAAACCTTTCCGATCGCTCGTGTCGTCAACCTCAGCCGTGCCCTCGAAACGCTGAAAGAAGAAGGATTTTGGGTGTATGGCACTGCGGCGGGGGCGACTCGCTCCCTTTACAGCACCCCGATCAATCTCCCCAGTGTGGTGGTCATCGGCTCTGAAGGTGAAGGATTGGGAATGCTGGTGCAGCGCTATTGTGATGAACTCATTTCAATTCCGCTCAAAGGAAAAACGGCTAGCCTGAATGCATCCGTTGCCGCAGGGATGGTGCTGTATGAGGTATTTCGCCAGCGCAATGCCCAAACCTGGAATCTGGAGGATCGGTTAGGGGAACGTAACAATGAGCAATCTTCTGCAAAATATCCTCATGTATCATCTTGAATCTTTCTAGCAAACCCATTACCTTGAGTGTTGTCAGCGCTCCACACAACGCCATTGCGTACTGTTAACTCTGGAAACCGCAAAGGGATTTATGCAAGAACTCTGGACAAACATTTTGCAAACGCTGGGGCTGGCCTGGTGGGTTGAGGTGAAAACGGAAACGCCCAGTTGCACCTACTACTTTGGTCCTTTTTCGAGCGCTGGTACTGCCAGTGCTGCTAAGCAGGGTTACGTCACAGACCTGGAGCAAGAAGGCGCTCAGGGCATCAAAGTTGCCATCAAACGATGCAAGCCCAGCCAACTGACGATTCCTGGTGATTCAACAGAACCAGGACAGCAAAATACTCCGCAGCTTTTCAGCAGCCAGGCTTAAGAAATCTCGCCTAGAGGGTTTAGGGCGTTTTTTAGAAGCTGTTGCCAATTTACAGAATGCTAGAGATGTCTTTTCTGAGGCATTCCAAAGGCTGCTTATTCCCCCTTTTATTACCCCTTACTGAGACTCTTTGAGTTGTTTGCCTCCTTCAAGTTTCGGCGTTGCTTAATCCAGGTATGAATTTTTTTTTGGAGCCGGGTTCACTGCAGCTTCAAAGAAAAAAATCATACCCCCAATCTGCAATGTCCAAGGCATTTTCTGGCAAAGAACCTACCCCCGCCATTCCCGCGTACGCGGGAATCCAGGAAGGCTGAACAGCTATGACCGATAGACTTGCTATGGATGGATGCCCATTTTCATGGGCATGACGGAGCGCTCCTGTTAGGGACTTGCAAGAAAATAAAATCCCAATTTTTGAGAGAGAAGGCTGGCTCTGCCAGCCTTCTCTCTCAAAAATTGGGATTTTATTAATCCGCAGATCCCTTAGCGGGATATTCTTTTGTAGAAACCCCTAAGTTTCCGTTAGGGTTGAAAATTAAATAAAACCCGGAATTTTTGATGAGAAGCGCGGCATTGCCGCGCTTCTCATCAAAAATTCCGGGTTTTATTTCGTACGTGCTCCTTAGTTATTTCCCTAGTTGGAAAGGGGATCTGAAACGACTTCAGGATGCCGCTCAATCCATTGCATGATGTCTGTCTGCACTTGCTGCGGAATTTCCCAGGGAAATAGGTGAGCGGTGTTGGGATAGAGCCGCCACTCGCTATGGGGAAGATGTTGAGCCGTTTCTTTGCTGGAAGCGGCTGTGATGTGGCGATCGCCCTCTCCCGCCATAACCAGACAGGGACAGTTGATTTTTGAGATTTCTGCCAATCGGTTGTACCGTTGCCGTAGTGCCAGGTTCAGGGCACTGGTAGCAGGCTGTGAAGTTTTGAGATAGGCATATACCGCCTCGTTTGCCAGGTAGCGATAGGCAACCTCGGTGTGCTGCTGAATGAGATAGCGAAAGAGCGATCGCTTCCCCACCCATTCGATATTCGGCGTCCAACCCGGCAGTGCCAGGTTAACCAGGGCAGCAACCCCCGTCAGCGCATTGTCCTGCCAGGTAATGGGTGGGTGATTTCCCCGTGGGTAGGCGGCAGTTGCGACCAGAATGAGTCCACTCACGCGATCGGGGTGCTGCAACGCCAGTTCCATTGCCAAAATGCCGCCCAGAGACCAGCCCAACACCAGACAGCGATCGATCTGATGGCGATCGAGCAACGCCTCCAGATCCAGCAAGTGGTCGATCATCTGAAACGGCTCGGACGTGCGGCTATCGCCATAGCCCCGCAAGTCAGGCGCGAAGGTCTGAAAGCGCTGCGATAGCGGCTCGGTGAACACCGACATGCTACGCGCTGATCCCGGATGCCCATGCAGACAGAGCACGGGAAATCCCTGTCCCCGAATCAGGACATTTAACGGGAGCGGCATCGTAGGGTTTTGGGAAGAAGTCATACGTTTGCAAAACGGCTGAAGACCTTATTAGCCTAGCGATTCTTGATGGGCATAGGCAGGCGAGCTTAAGGAAGAATTTTCCTCCATCAAATACCTTGAAGAATGAACTACAGAGGCACAGAGAGCACGGAGAGGTTAACTCTGTGTCCTCTGTGTCCTCTGTATCTCTGTGGTTCATTTCCCACCTGCTCGTGCCCGATCCCTGACTTCTCTTCCGCCACGGTTCTACCAACATGATCGATACTGGGAAGTATTCGCACAAAAATACCAAAAATACATTGATTGGTTATGGAGTTACAAGGAATTAATACGCCCCGTGCTGAGTGGACGGGGGATTGCTTAATTGTTGGCTTCTTCGAAGATGCCGTTGAGCTTAGCGGAGATTTGGCAACGTTGGATCAGAGCCTGTCGGGCACACTGACGGAACTGATTGAAGAAGAAGAATTTAAGGGAAAAGCTGGCAGTGGGACTGTCTTTCGGGTGGGGGCTAAAACGCCCATTCGCAAGATTGGTGTGGTCGGCTTGGGCAAAGCCGACGACCTGACCCTGGAAGGTTTGCGGAAAGCGACCGCAAAAGCCGTTCGGATGGGGCAACGGGAAAAGGCGAAGACGCTGGGGATCAGCCTTCCCCTATGGCAGGAGGATGCGGCTGCCAGTGCCCAGGCGATCGCCGAAGCGGTAGAACTCACCCTCCACAAAGACAGCCGCTTCAAGTCGGGCGAGGATGACAAGAAGCAGCCTTCCCTGGAGAAAATTGACTTGTTGGGTTTGGCAGGACAGGAAGCCGCACTGACCAAAGCTCGGCAGATTGCGTTAGGTGTAATTTTGGCACGGGAACTGGTGTCGGCTCCTGCGAATGTGGTGACGCCCATCACGATGGCGGAAACCGCAGAGGCGATCGCCAACGAATTGGGTCTGGATATCGAAATTCTGGAAAAGGACGACTGCGAAAAGCTGGGCATGGGAGCCTTCCTCGGCGTTGCCCAGGCATCGGATCTGCCGCCCAAGTTCATTCACCTCACCTATCGCCCCGAAGGAACGCCCCGCAAAAAGCTGGCGATCGTCGGTAAGGGACTCACCTTCGACAGCGGTGGCTTGAACCTGAAGGTGGGCAACAGCAGCATCGAAATGATGAAGACCGACATGGGTGGCGCGGCGGCTACGTTTGGCGCGGCAAAGGCGATCGCCCAACTCAAGCCCGATGTAGAAGTCCACTTCATCAGCGCTGTTACCGAGAACATGATCAGCGGTCATGCTATGCGCCCCGGTGACATTCTCACCGCCTCCAATGGCAAGACCATCGAGATCAACAACACGGACGCTGAAGGTCGCCTTACCCTGGCAGATGCGCTGGTGTTTGCGGAGAAGCTGGAGGTGGATGCGATCGTTGACCTGGCAACCCTCACCGGAGCCTGCATCGTTGCCCTGGGTAGCGACATCGGCGGACTCTTCACCCCCAATGATGAATTAGCCGAGCAGTTTATGGCAGCGGCGCAGCTCTCTGGCGAGAAGTTCTGGCGCTTGCCGATGGAAGAAAAGTACTTCGACTCCATGAAGTCTGTCGTTGCGGATATGAAGAACACTGGCGCACGGGCTGGAGGCGCGATTTCCGCCAGTCTCTTCCTGAAGCAGTTCGTTAAAGATACCCCCTGGGTTCATCTGGACGTTGCCGGACCCGTCTGGAACGACAAAGACAACGGCTACAACAACGCTGGCGGCACTGGCTTTGCCGTTCGCACGTTAGTGAACTGGGTGTTAGCGTAAAAGCTGAGCAGTTTTGAGTGTTGAAGGTTGAGTTTTGAATGGGCGCTTCCCTGCAAAATTCAACCACTGCATCCAAAACTCAAAACTCAAACCTTAAAACTCAAAACTCAAAACTCCCCATGCTCGAACTCCACTGTCACACCACTTGCTCTGACGGTTCGCTGACGCCCACTGAATTGGTGGAAGAGGCGATCGCCCAGGGGGTTAAAGCCCTCGCTGTTACCGACCACGACACCCTGGCAGGTTGGGATGAAGCCCAGGCAGCAGCGGCAGGGCAGGATCTGGAGATTGTACCTGGGGTCGAACTCAGCACGGTGTGGGCAAACCACTCGGTGCATATCCTGGGGTTCTACCCGAACCGGGAGCAGTTTGAGCCGCCCCTGCGCGATCGCCTGGATGGGCGCAAGCGACGTGCCCAGGCAATGGTCGAAAAGCTGGCAGAACTGGGCTATCCCATCACCCTGCCAGAGATGGGCGATGGGATCGCACCCTGTCGCCCCCACATCGCTAAAGCGATGCTGGAGGCAGGGCATGTGAAAACCTACGACGAGGCGTTTGATCGCTTCATCAGCGAAGGCAAACCTGCCTATGTGCAGTACGAGAAGTTTTCGGCGCTCGAAGGGATTCGACTGCTCCGGGACTGCGGCGCGGTGCCAGTGTGGGCGCATCCCTTCCTGTTTCGGGGCGGCAACGTGCCGCAAGTGCTGGAAGCCTTTATGGATGCAGGCTTAATGGGGCTGGAAGTCTACCATCCCACCCACAGCCCTGGGCAAGTTGCCACGCTCAGGGAATTATGTGCGGAGAACAATCTTGTCAAAACGGGCGGAAGCGACTACCACGGTCCCCATCGGGACGCAACCCATCGCCCTTTTCCCCTGAATCATTTTCAAATTCCCCTTTCTCTCCTCGATCCCCTCAAAGAAGCGGCGCAACGGTAGTACGCTAGTCTTATACCAAGTCCTCGAAAACCAAAACCAGATATTTTTTTGAAACGCACGTATAGCGCGCGTTTCAAAAAAATATCTGAACTGGGCTTTTTGAGCGTTGGTATGACTTGATGTTTGGTCGAGAGAAGCGTTCAACCATGCCCTCAAAAAAGAAATTTTATGCCGTGATGCGGGGACGCAAAACCGGGCTGTTTACCCACTGGGATGATTGCAAAAAGCAGGTCGAAGGCTTCCAGGGGGCAATCTACAAGTCCTTTCCCAGCAAAGCCGAGGCAGAAGCGGCGATCGCCGCCTACCAAAACGCCGGAACCCTACCCTTCGATCGCACGGCTAAAGCCGCTCAGCCGAAGAAAACCGGGGCGATCGCCCTCTTTTCCGAGAAAATCATCCAGGACAGCCTGTGCGTGGATGCCGCCTGTTCCGGCAACCCCGGCAACATGGAATATCGCGGTGTATGGACGGCAACCCGCGAAGAAGCCTTTCACAAAGGTCCCTTTGCCCAGGGCACGAATAACCTGGGAGAATTTCTGGCGCTCGTCCACGGACTCGCCTTCCTGCAAACCCTCGAAAAAGACATCCCGATCTACACTGACTCGAAAACGGCGATCGCCTGGGTCCGCAACCGCGCCGTCAAAACCACCCTGAAGCAAACTGCCCGCAATGCTCCCATCTTCGAGATGGTCGAACAAGCCCTGGCATGGCTCCAGGTTCACCGCTACCCCAACCGCATCCTCAAATGGGATACCGAAAACTGGGGCGAAATTCCCGCCGACTTCGGACGTAAATAGCAAAGTACGGCATTGCTGATTGGGTATGAATGTTTTGTTTGGAGCCACGCTGAGCGTGGCTCCAAACAAAACATTCATACCTGGATTAAGCAACACCCAAACCCCAGCAGAAGCCAGAGAACCTCTCTGTGCCCTCTGTGCCTCTGTGGTTCATTTTTTTCGGAAACTAAGCTTGGAAACTAAGCTTGGAAACTAAACCGTCATAATGTCGGTTTCTTTTTCCTTCAGCAAGTCATCAATCTTAGTGACGTACTTATCAGTCAGTTTCTGGATTTCGTCCTGCAAATCCCGCGCTTCATCTTCGGAGATGTCGCTGGCTTTTTCCTGCTTCCGCACGCTGTCGATCGCATCCCGTCGGATGTTCCGCACGGCGACCTTGCCTTCTTCTGCGTACTTAGCCGCAACTTTCACCAGTTCTTTCCGGCGTTCGCTGGTCAGAGGAGGAATGTTCAGTCGAACAACGGAACCATCATTGTTTGGCGTTAACCCAATATCTGACATCGAGATGGAGCGTTCGATCGAACCTAGCGAGCTTTTGTCGTAGGGCTGAATCGTAATCGTGCTGGCATCGGGAACACTGATGTTTGCCAACTGCTTGAGCGGCGTCTCGGTGCCGTAGTATTCCACGGTGATCCGATCCAGCAGAGCGGGATTTGCCCGACCTGTGCGAATCGTGTTGAAAGACCGTTGGGTTGCTTCAATGGTCTTCTGCATTTGGCTTTCAACTTCAGCTAACTTCACAAGAACCTCCAACTAGCGTTCCAAGTGACTCTCCCATGAGAGCACGATAGATGTTCCCCGGAACTGAAATGTCAAAAACGACGATGGGGATACTGTTATCTTTACACAGGGCGATCGCAGTTCCATCCATCACCCGCAGGTCTTTTTCCAAAACATGCCCGTAGGTGAGGGTCTGATAACGCCGGGCATTGGGGTTGACCTTGGGGTCAGAATCGTAGATTCCGTCTACCTTGGTTGCCTTAAAAACCACTTCAGCATTAATTTCTGCGGCTCGCAACGCGGCTGTTGTATCTGTTGTGAAAAAGGGATTGCCCGAACCTGCCCCAAAAATCACGACCCGTTCTTTTTCAAGATGACGAATTGCCCGGCGGCGGATGTAAGGTTCTGCCAATTCTTGCATTTCGATGGCTGTTTGCACACGGGTCACGACTTCTTTGCGCTCCAGAGAATCCTGTAGCGTCATGGCGTTCATCACGGTGGCAATCATGCCGATATAGTCAGCCGTTGCCCGCTCCATACCCGAAGCGGCTCCTTTGATCCCCCGGAAGATGTTGCCGCCGCCGACAACGATCGCCACCTGCACCCCTTCTTTGACAGCTTCTGCAATTTCCTCTGCAATGCTATCTACAATGTTTGGGTCGATGCCATAGGACAATTCGCCCATCAGCGCCTCACCGCTCAGTTTCAAGAGCACACGTTCATATTTCTTTGCCATATCACCACCCGTCTCCCTTGCGAAATGGTTCCAACTAAAGATAACAGTCAGCGGAGACGATAACTGATCCGGATAAACACGTAGGGGGATCAGCAGAGGCGATCGCTTTTCAGCACGTTCAGGGCAAACTTTAAAACCTTTGACCGAAGAAATACGTAGGTCTCGTCGGTCAGTTGGTTACGCTAGGCTAGATCATGTAGAAATGTTGCGATCGCTTTACGCCTTGAACCATGCAATTGCCCTCCCTCGACGCTAGCACCATCGACCGAGTCATCGAAATGGCGTGGGAAGACCGCACGCCCTTCGATGCTATCGAATATCAGTTTGGCTTGAATGAGAAGCAAGTAATTGCGCTCATGCGCCGGGAAATGAAGCCTTCTAGCTTCCGCATGTGGCGCAAGCGCGTCAGCGGTCGCTCAACCAAACACCGAAAGCTCAGGGGCTTTCTGGAAGGGCGATTTCGTTCCCAAAACCAAAAAGGCTAAAGCCCCCTGTTCGCCATTTTTCTAAAACCCCTGATGTTGCCTGCGCGGTGTAAGGGATCTGCGGCTTAATAAAATCCTCATTTTTGAGAGAGAAGGCTGGCAAAGCCAGCCTTCTCTCTCAAAAATGAGGATTTTATTTTCTTGCAAGTCCCTAAGCAGAAAAATAAAGCCAGGAAAGAGGGTACGGCTTTGCCGCACCCTCTTTCCTGGCTTTATTTTCTTGGAAAAAATGGCGAACGTATTGACTGTTATGCCTGGTTGCCCAGGAGCCTGCTTTGTATACCGGGGTGGTTCTTGAGGGAAGCCCCCGTCCGTCCGGTTGTCACCCAGAGCAGAGAGCGGGCAGCGTCTCTTGCCACTTTGCCCAGGGGTTCTTCAGGTAGTTCGGAGGGAATGGGCACGGGTTCAAATTCGATCCCCCGACTTCCCAGGACGATCGTGGCGATCGCGCTGGCACGGCGCATGTGGTAGTCAGAGGTGATGAGGTAAAGACTGCGAATATTTTGGTCTTCAAAGTCTGCTACCAGACTGGTGAAGTTGGTGACAGTATCGACGGCACGATAGTCCAGATGGAGGCGATCGCCCGGAATCTGTGACTCGGCGAACACCCAGCGAGTATAGTCTTCCGGGCTACCCGATGAAACCCACACGGGCAGACTGGGGTGTTCTTGGGCAAACTCGGCAGCAAAGGCTTCTCGTTCGGGCGCACCGCCCAAAACCAGAATGGCTTGTGGCTGTAGCATCAGAGCATTGAAATAGTGGTAGAGCAACCCAATGAGCAGGGCAACGATGAGAATTTTAGCCCCAAAAAACTGCCATCGCCGCCGTCTGGCGCTGCGATAGCGTCTGGGGTGAGCAGCATTTGTAACGGCAGATTGCGATCGCATACCCAAAGCCTGTTTTAACCCAAAACTTGTCTAAAAAAACACCAAACCCTGGCATCGAACAGGCGATCGCCAGGAACACACAGAAACAATCCCTATCACTCTACAACAGGCTTTTCGATTCCAGCCCTGAAATTCCTAAAGTCTTCCAGTGAGAATCATGAATCTTTTCATATAGCGTTTTGCAAGCGCTTTAAGTACAGCACATGGGAGGGGCGGCGCGGCGCGCCGCCCCTCCCATGTGCTGAAGCAACTTGCGCACCGCTATAAGAACAAGCCTCTCAGGGAAGAGATATCGAACTCTATCACATCCAAATTTGGAGGTGGCACGCCCAAAGCGGCAACTCCGATCAAGAAGCTTCCTCTTCTGAAGACGGTGCCCCACCCCGCAAAAGTTGCTGGCAAGTTTCGAGATTGGGCACAAAATTTACCTGTACCTGTTTAATTTCTCGCCAGGAGGTTGGCGGAAACTCTTGTGCTCTGGCAACTTCAAGGGCTTCTTCATCGAGGAACGCGTAGCCTGTGCTGCGAATTAAAACAGGCAGTACTTCCTCTTGCTCTGTCACATATCCATCCGGTTCTACCAAAACCCCGACGATCGCCGTTCCACCCACCAGATCTTCGGCGGTCAGTGCTGTGGCTGCTTTGCCGCTGAGTTGGGCACTGGCAACACAGGCGATCGGCGGATACGAAACATTTTCTGCGGGGATGGGTGTCCGCGTTGCATCAGCTTTTTCTTCTAAGTCGGCATCACTCTGCCCCTCTTCTAGCAACCAGGGATAGGCAAATTCTTCCAGCCAGGATCCCCAGTTTGTGTTGGCAGTTTGATTATCCATGCCCTCTTCATTAAATTCAAAGCGCCCAGGATTATCTTCGACGCGAGCGATCAGATCGGGTGGAAATTGGGGAACGGCATCCTGGGGAACTTGTTCTGAATCTTCCGTTGCCGGATTACTGCCCCGTGTTGCATTGGGGTTAGCGGTGATAGGTTCGTCGCCCAAGTCCTCGCTGCCCAAGTCAGGAATGTCATCGGTGGACTCAGATTGCAAATCAGGTCTTTCGGTGGGAGTAGGTGTAGGACTGGGTTCGGAACGGTTGTCTTCGAGGGGAAGACGGCGAGATGGAAACGGGCTTGCTGAGCGTGGGAACCGATAGGTGCCAATTGGCGGGGGCGGGGGCGGCAGCGTCGGGAAGATCGGCGCAAAGGAGATAGATGGCTCACTATCTAAAGAGTCTGGAGCAAAGTTGGGAGGTTCTGAGAAATTTGGCTCTGCCAGTTCGGGTAGGGTAGGAGGCTGGGTCAGGGCGTCGGGCAAACGGTTCTGGTCGATGGGAGACAGCTCCACCAGTTCGACTGGGCGCTGCACATCGGCTTCGGTGCGGCGATCGCTCCCCGGCAGCAGGGGCACAACAATCCACATCAGCCCATGCGCCCCTAACGAGATGACGGCTCCCCAAAACAGGGGATCATGCCACAGCGGACGTGCGGAAGAAGCGAGGGGAGGACTGTTGGTGTATGCCATAAGCGCAACGGGGGTGAGTGTAGCAATCGGGCGATCGCCAGTATTTGCAAACGACGGAGAAAAACAGGAGCAAAATGACCGATTAAAGTCTAGCGTTTGACATCGTCCAATGGGCGATCCGCTAGCATCCTTTTTTCCTGTCTAATTTTTCCTGTTTAATTTCTCCTGTCTATCCTGCCTGGTTATTAAGCCGTCGGTTCTAAGCAGTGGTTCTAAGCAGTGGTTCTAAGCCGTCGGTTCACAGGTGATTTACCTTTCTCTCGACCTGTACCACTAACAGGGAGAAATAAGGCAATTTTAGGGAAGGGCGATCGCGCAAGTCCGCGTAAATTACCTGATGGGGCTGAGTTGCCCGCTCAACCACATAGCTGTGTTCGAGTAACCCATGCTTTGCCAACACCTGCCAGACCTGTTCATAAACCGAACTCACCTTCATTAGAACAATGACTTCGGCATGGGCGATCGCCGTTTCCAAATCTGCAACGGTGTAGAGAGCCGGGAGGATGGTGAGTCGTTGCGATCGCACCGTCAGGGGCAAGCCCATCGCCGCTGCCGCCGCCATGGGCGAGGTAATTCCCGGCACCGTCTCCACCTTTGCCTCTGGGTAAAGCCGCTGCACCATCTGCGCCAGATAGGTAAACGTGCTGTAAAAGCTCACATCCCCTTCCGACACAAACGCCACATCCTTTCCCAGACGCAAAAAATCCCAAACGGTTTCGGCAGCCACCTTCCATGCCTGCTCTAACACCGCCTCATCCTGCACAAAGGGAAACTCCAGGGGCAGTTCCACCTGTCCCGCTTGCAGCCAGGGGGCAACGATTTGCTGCGCGATCCCCGGCTTGCCTCCCATCCCTGCGGGGAACGCAACCACCGGAACCTGCTGCAATATCCGCATTCCCTTCACCGTGAGCAGTTCAGGATCGCCCGGTCCCGCCCCTATGCCATACAAAATCCCGACCATTTAAGCTATTCGCCCGTGATGGAGAGTTCCTTCACCCAAACGCGAGGGGCAAGTCCGCCGCCCACCAGTTCCAGTTCCTCTTCCACATAAAAGATGGAATGGAGCAGTTTAAGGAAATCTCCGGCGACCGTAGCAGATTCAATGCTGGTGCGTTTGCCGTTTTCGACCAGCCAGCCATCAAAGGGCAGCGAGAACGAACCCTGAAGGGATTGGACTCCAGCGTGGAGCGCTTGCAGGTCGTCGATGAAGATAACGCCATCGGCATCATCCAGGCTATAGGCTTTCTCCGCAGGTTCCCCCTGCATGGCATGGAAAAAGTGCCGCCCCACCGTGACTTTTGAGCCCATGTTGGCATGTCCCGTGGGTTGAGCATTCATCCGCTTCGCGGTGCCAGCACTGTGGAGGAAGTTGGTCAGCACGCCATTTTCGATGAGTGGCAGTCGTCGGGTGGGTGTGCCTTCGCCATCGAAGGTTTCGCCGCCGATGTTGTCTGGGTGCAGGGCATCGTCGTAAAGGGAGATCAGGGGAGAGGCGATCGCCGATCCCAACGACTCTGGTGTTGAAAGGCTCTGCTTGTCGAGAATATTCTGGGCATTGAACAGGTTGGAGAAAGCGCCCATTAAACTAAGAAACGCATCTGCCGACAGCACCACCGGATACTTGCCCGACTTGATTTTTTCGTAGGACAAGTGGCTAATGGTCTTTTCCGCCGCTTCTTCGATGCAGCCATTGATGTCTAACCCTGCTACATTTCTGGCAACCTTGAAGGCTCCAGCACTGCGGGGCTTTTTGCCGTCCTGCTCGGTTTTGCTGTAGAGATAGATGGATGCCGCCGAGCGGATGTCGTGCCGCCGTGCGCCTTCGCTGTTGAGGTAGAACCGATCCACATCCCGCTGAGACAAACCGTTGTAGGGCACAGAGGCGATCGCCTCATGGGCATCCAGCAATTCTTTCTCTGCCCCAATCAGCTTTTCAATTAGCTCCGCTACGGGGGAAGGGGGAGCGGTATCTTCACCGGGGGCTGAGATGTCTGCCGTCGCCTCTGGGCTAAAGTCGGGGGCATTGTCTTTGATGCCAAACTCGCTGGCTTCATAGGCGGTTTTCAGTGCCAGCTCCAAGCCAGCGGGATCGATCTCGCTGGTGGAGGCAACCCCCACCCGCCCCGTGTCGTTCCACACCCGCACCGTCACACTAGAGCGATTGGAGGCTTTAACTTGCTTGGGTTCTCCATGATCCACCTGCACGCTGGTGTCATCGACGGATGCGCCATAGATGTCGTATTTGCCGATGCTGAGGCGCTGAGCAGCTTCTTGAACTTGAGTGGCGAGGTTATCAATATTGGTTGGCATAGCGTTTGATGCGATGACGATGCAATAACTGGAAAATGCAATGACTTGCAATGTGACTTGCAATAAGTGCTTTGTAATGACAATCGAGGGTTGCCATTCTGAGTGTATCGCGTCCGGAAGGGTTCGGCAGGTTGGCAGAGGGAGCGTACATGCTCTTCCGATTGAGCTGGTGCAGGAGGGTATCTAATCCAGAAAAAACTGGCTTATCCTTCTGGGCTGGCGATTTCTTGAAAATACAACTGCAGCCCCGATCGCCAAACTAAATACCCCTGGCGGTTCAGGTGCAAGCCATCGGTGCTGAGGCTCATCGGCAGATTGCCCTGGTCATCGGTGAAAAGGGGATAGAGGTTGAGGAAATCCACATCCGCTTCGGCAGCAATGGCTTCTAACTCGCGGTTCAGGTTGAAGATGCGCTGATTGGAGATGGCGAGGAGGCGATCGCGCCCTTCCCAGGTAGCCGCTTCCCCGGCGTGGGGCAAAATCGACTGCACCACAATTTGTGTTGCTGGGTGAGTTGCCCGCAAATAGCTGATGATTTGTCGATGATTGTCGAGAATGACCTCATTCGAGTCTCCCCGCAGCAGGTCATTGATCCCAACCATCAAAAAGATGGTGTCGGGGCGCGTCTGATCTAGAATGCCCAGCCGACGCAACAACCCTGTGGAGTTTTCCCCAGAGATGCCCTGATTCAGCCAGGAGCGATCGGCAAACAGCAAGTCGGTAGGGAACCACAGGCTAATGGAGTCGCCCAGCAAAATGGTGAGCCGTTCCGGTTGCTGGGCAGCCGCCACCTCGGCTTCCTTTGCCAGTAGCTCGACCCACTGTTCGTAGGTAAGGGTTTGGCGCGGACCCAATTCTGGCTCAGGAGCCGTTGCAAAGGAGCTATGGGTAGACAGGTTTGGGGTCTGCATGAGCGCCACAGCACGGCTCAAGGCTTGCTGGCGTGTCCACAGTTGCACCAGGAACAACAGCAGCACCATGTTGCCTGCCAGGGAAATATAGACCCACAACGGCAGCGATCGCCGCTGTTTCAAACTGGTCTGCCAGTGTCGCCATGACCACTGGGTCTGTTGCATTATCAGCCACAGGCGATCGCGCCAATGCCGCAGCAGCACCTTAAGGCGGCGATCGCCCAGCCGACGTAGCCTGTCATTCATGTGAGCGCCAACTCCCACTACTGGAATATTGCTCCCATTACAGCAAAGAATCCCTGAAACCGGAACAAATCAAAAGATTTACCAACTTTTATAGCGGTGCGCAGGTTGCTAAAGCACATGGGAGGGGCGGCGCGCCGCGCCGCCCCTCCCATGTGCTGTACTTAACACGCTTGCAAAACGCTATAGTTTCCTGCTTTGGGAAAACTGCTCTTAAAATGCGTGCAATCGAGAGCAACAGCCACTAACCACCCGGATTGGACTAACTGCGTCCAGCGGTGGCATCAATGGATTCGATTTCTGACAGGTTAAAGGTGACGAGCTTGTCCCAATTACCGCCTTCAAAAAGCACAGCAGCCTTACCATCGCTGATACGCTGCACCAATCCTTGAAAACCGTAGTAGATATCGTTGGCGTTGGTTACACGAACGGCTGAGCCAGGAAGAATCATAGTCGTTGAATCCGATGAGGGTTACAAGTTCAAGCTTAGTACGGGGGGGCGATCGCCACTACTGCCCTGTCAATACTTCTTTCAATAGCAGCAATAAGCCAAACTGAGGCTTGCGCAGGGTCGGCAGCAGGGTGCAGGTTGTCAAAACTTGAGGCGATGGCGGAAGTTATAAACCGACTCCACCAAACCAATGGCAATGAAATTGGTAAGCAGTGCCGATCGCCCATAACTGAGCCAGGGGAGCGGAATACCCGTAATGGGAGCCAGCCCAATCGTCATCCCAATATTCACCAACACCTGAAACAAAATCATCGACAACACGCCCGCTGCCAGCAGTGACCCAAAGTTGTCTTTTGAATTTTGCGCAATGATAACCAGGCGAAAGCAAATTAACCAGATGACCAGCAACACCACCAAACTACCTACGAAGCCTGTCTCTTCGCCGATCGCCGAAAAGATAAAGTCTGTGTGCTGTTCGGGGATAAAGTTGAGCTGGGTTTGCGTTCCCTGATGAATGCCCCGTCCCCACAAGCCACCTGCCCCAATGGCAATGCGCGACTGAATCAGGTGATAGCCACCGCCCAGGGGGTCTTTGTCCGGATCCAGAAACAGGATCAGGCGGTCTTTTTGATAATCTTGCAACAGGTTCCAGGCAAAATTTCCCAAGCCGCCCGAGAGCAGGTTGACCACCCCAGCCACAAACGCCCCCAGCCACTTCCAGGGGAGGGTGCGCCAGCCAATGTAGGTGGTCAGGGCAACCCAGACAAACCAACTGGGCAGGTAAACCCCAAACAAAACGGCAGCAACGATGGGAGAAACGAGCAAAAGAATCCAACCCGGATTAGCGTTAGCCCAATACAGCATCCCCAGGGTGATGGCTCCAAACACCAGCCCAGTTCCCAGATCGGGCTGGAGCATAATCAGCACCCAGGGCACGGCGGTAATTGCCAGGGTTTTGATGACGGCAAGCACCGTATTGGCACTGCGCTCTTGCAACACCCCTGCCAGGGTAATAATGATGCCAACTTTGGCAAATTCTGACGGCTGAACGTTGAAGCTACCGATGGTTACCCAGCTTTGCGCTCCATTTGCGGTGGTTCCCGCAAAAATGACCACCAACAATGCCAGATTTGTCACGGCGTAGATCAGCCAGTAGGCGCGGGAGAGGGCTTCGTAACGCCAGCGGGCGATGGTCAGTGCCAGCACCACGCCAACCCCTCCCGTGATCCAGTGCTGCGCCCAGTCGGTGCGGGTTTCTGCCAGCTCGACGCTGCGAATGGCTAGCCCACCAATGAGGGTCAGCACGATCACCAGCACCAGCAACACCCCGTCCATGTTTTGCCAGGGTTGAACCAGAGACTTCCATTGAAAACGGCGGAGGGATTGGTTGAGCATAAAGCAATGATGTTTGAAATGGGCTTAAGCGAGGGCAACGACGGAAACCCGCGCGGCGACCTGTTGGGCTACCTGCTTGAGCGCTTTGGCAGAGGCAGAATCCGGATATTCTACGACAATGGGAACACCGCGATCGCCCCCTTCCCGCAGGCTCATTTCCAATGGAATGCAGCCCAGCAGGGGCAATCCCAACTCCTCACTAGTTTTCTGTCCGCCACCGGAGCCAAAAATATCGTACTGGCGATCGGGCAGATCCGGGGGAATGAAAAAGCTCATATTCTCAACAATGCCCAGGACGGGAACATTTAGTTGCTGGAACATGCGTAGCCCCCGCCGTGCATCTTGTAACGCCACGTTTTGAGGCGTGGTAACGATCACGGCTCCTGCCATCGGCACAGCCTGTGCCATTGTCAACTGGGCATCGCCCGTTCCCGGTGGCATATCGACGATCAGATAATCCAGCTCGCCCCAATCTACCTGGTAAAGAAACTGACGGATGATGCCATTGAGCATGGGACCGCGCCAGATCACGGGTTGGTCGCGATCGATCAAAAAGCCCATCGACACCAGCCGCACGCCATAGTTGAAGGCAGGTTCCAGCACTTCTCCCTGTGCCCCCTGCTGCACCTTTACCTGGGTATTGCTCAAACCCAACATGGTGGGCGTATTGGGACCGTAGATATCGGCGTCGATGAGACCGACCTTTGCACCCGCCTGCGCCAGGGAGACAGCGACGTTGACGGCAACGGTGCTCTTGCCCACCCCGCCTTTGCCGCTAGAAACTGCCAGGATGTTGCGCACACCAGAAATGCCCTGGCGATCGGGCAGTGCCTTCTGCTGGGGGGTTTCGGCGGTGACTTCTACCTGCACGGTGGCGACACCCGGAAGGGTTTTGACTGCACGTTCGCAGTCTTCGACGATGAACTCGCGCAGCGGACAGGCAGGCGTTGTCAGCACCAGAGTAAACTGCACATTGCCCTCGTTGACCTGCACATTGCGAATCATGTTGAGTTCGACCAGGCTTTTGCGGAGTTCGGGGTCTTGAACGGGGCGCAGGACTTCTAAGATTTTTTCGGTACTAACCATAAAAAAGTGAGGTGTATTGCTTCTATGCCGCAGCGTCGGGTTTTCCAGACTTTATAAAATGGTCAGCTTTCCAGTCAGCTTTCCAGATAGGCGGACATCGTGTTTGTTAAGGAAATTTTACCGCTTCTGGTACAGAGTCCGACTCTTCGAAAATCACAAAACCTACTTGTATGTATCAATATCCTGGTCAAATCCTGGTCAAATCCTGGTCAAATCCTGATCAAATCCTGGTCAATCTTCTAAAACCCTTGGGCTGGAACCCTTGATTGTGTCTGCGATTGTGTCTGCGCTGGGACTTACGCACTTCGTGCGAAAACCCAGCAGTTGAGGCGATCTCCAAAAAATGGGGATATTCTTTCTCAGAAACCTCCTAAGGATTGAAAATAAAATAAAGCCCGAAATTTTTGATGAGAAGCGCGGCATTGCCGCGCTTCTCATCAAAAATTTCGGGCTTTATTTTGTACGTGATCCTACAGTAGGAACGGCTCAGGAGATGGGAGCGATCGCCCCAGTCATCTGTTGCATAATGTTTTGCATCAAGACGGTGCTAACTCCCAGAGCCAGAGCCAACCCTGCAAACAAATCCCGACAGTTGGGGTGCGAGCAATTGGGGTGCGCATGGCTAGGACGATTGCCTTCGGCTTCTGCCTGCTCAGCGGCTTGCGCCAGTTCTTTGGCAACGCGGGCGGCATAGGGGCGCAGGATTGACCAAACCAGCGGCGACAACCAGCCCCGCAGCGTCACAGAGTAGGAAACCTGAGTGCCACAGAGGGTCGATTCCACTCGATAGGTCACCCGCTCTTCGATGCCGGGGATCGCAAAAATACGAACGCTGAGCATTTCGCGCGGCAAAACCCGTTCTACAAATACTTGCACCGGAATAGGGCAACGGCGAGTAACGGCACGATAGATCAAGCCGGGCTTGGGGATCAGCCCATAGGGAACGTTGGTGCTGGCAATGATGGGATGCCAGGACACATCCGCCAGATTCGTTACCTTTTGCCACAGCACATCTACGGATGCCGTGCTCGCCACATAGAAGGTCTGAACGAGGGGCTGCACCCATCCAGACTCGCTGCGCTGCCCTGGTTTGCACCAAAAGCCAAGCATGAATTCACTCCTTCCACAGTTGCATGGCAATGGGGTATCGATTCAGGTGTTTTCCAACAAATCCCTGATAATGATCCTTTGAATAACCTATTCTAAATCAGTTGGATCGGTCCTGTATTGCTCCGGACAGAGGGAGCAGCGGTGTGAGGGCGATCGCTCCCTGGATAGTGCCTATTTCACGGATTCCTTTAAACAATACGAATTGTGGATGGGGATCATTCGCTGTGCAAAATTTCTCTCCAAAGTTTCTGAAAACTTAGAACCAGAGAGGGATTCTAAGCCGCCCGCTAAGGCTGGGGCAAACATCAACATTCTTTACATTCCCGGAGAGGCAGAGTCGTTCGGTTGCCAATCCAAGATAGGCTAGGAACCGAAGTAACGAGACAGGCAGTTAGCCTTTCGTATCGGCATGACCGAGGGCTTTGTGTGAATGAATTGAAGCGGATTTTTTTGCTCTAGAGTCAGTACTTTTTTATGTTGGCTGGCTCTATAGGTTGGCTGGCTCTAATGGGCTCAAAAACTAGCGCAAATTCTGACCCTTCTAATCTGATTTATCGTTTTCGTTTTCGTTTTCTTGAAGGTTTTTCTCCGTCATTGTTCATCCCGTTTATCAAGTTATCCCGTTTATCAAGTCATCCCGTTTATCAAGTCATACTGTTTATCAAGTCATACCGTTTATCAAGACCATGACCAGTTCTTCTCGCTCTGATACCACTCAAGCTAATACCACTCAAACAGCAGTCCCAACTCCACCTCCCAGCGATTCGCAACAGCGGGTGAGCGTGTTTATGAAATCCCTGCAAGACGAAATTTGTCGGGGGCTAGAAGCAGTGGATGGGCAGCAAACCTTTCAGGAAGATAGCTGGGAACGTCCGGAAGGGGGTGGCGGGCGATCGCGCGTCCTCAAAGCTGGCGGCATCTTTGAGCAGGGCGGCGTCAACTTTTCAGAGGTGTGGGGCAAGGATCTGCCACCCTCCATCCTGGTGCAGCGCCCCGAAGCCGCAGGGCATGGGTTCTATGCCACAGGCACCTCAATGGTGCTGCATCCCCGCAACCCCTACATTCCCACCGTCCACCTCAACTATCGCTACTTTGAGGCGGGTCCGGTCTGGTGGTTTGGGGGAGGTATTGACCTGACGCCTTACTACCCCTTCCGGGAAGATGCAGCGCATTTCCATCGCACCCTGAAAGTGGCGTGCGATCGCCATCACACTGACTACTACCCCGTCTTCAAAGACTGGTGCGACGAATACTTTTATCTCAAGCACCGCAAAGAACCCAGGGGCGTAGGCGGCATCTTCTTTGACTACCAGGATGGACAGGGCACGCTTTATCGTGGTCCCGATGGCAATGGAGCCGCTGCAACCCGTAGTGAAGCGATCGGTAAACTTGCGCCCCGTTCTTGGGAAGACCTGTTTGCCTTTGTGCAGGATTGTGGAGCGGCGTTTCTGCCCGCTTATCTGCCGATTGTGGAGAAACGTCAGGGCATGGAGTGGGGCGATCGCGAGCGCAACTTCCAGCTCTATCGCCGGGGACGCTACGTGGAGTTCAACCTGATCTACGACCGGGGCACCATTTTTGGCTTGCAAACCAACGGACGAACCGAGTCTATCCTCATGTCTCTGCCGCCCATGGTGCGCTGGGAATACAGCTATGCCCCAGAACCCAACACACCCGAATCGGAGTTGTATGAGGTCTTTCTCAAGCCTCAGGACTGGGCAAACTGGACACCCGAGACGGCTACTGTCTAGTCACGTTTAGAGAGTTGGTTTTCCGTCCGACTAACGGAAAACTAACTCCTACGAATGGTTTGCTTCACCAATGGCTAGCTTTTCCATTTTGTTTTTTTGGCGTAGTTCTAAAAGCTGGGTTGTGAAACATTACAGTGCGCAAGTCATACCAGGATGATGATTGTGGGGAACGTGATGCACGGCTTTCCCCAAAATCGTCATCCTGGTTCTAAACGCATAGTGCGACGAAACAAAGCATCTCAGGAAACTACGCAAAGTTGATAATTAAGGAGGTTTATTTCCAAAAGCTTTGGGCATACTAAGCGAGAGTAACACCGCCAAACTCGCGCTCGTCCTATTGCCGATCGCTGAGAATAAGTAACAACACCAAGTAAAAGGGAGTTCTAAGCCCGTCATGGAGCAAACAACGCATGTTACCAACGATGGAAAAACCATCATTGTCCTGACTCCGAGTGGACGGTTAGATATCACCACAGCATGGCAGTTTCGGCTGAAGCTGCAAGAATGTATCTCTCGGGTGAGTCCCCATGTGGTTGTGAATCTGGGACAAGTTAACTTTATTGATAGCTCCGGGCTAACGTCACTTGTGGCAGGAATGCGAGATGCCGACAAAGTCAAAGGCAGTTTTCGGATTTGCAATGTCCATCCCGAAGCCCGATTGGTGTTTGAAGTGACTATGATGGATTCGGTCTTCGAAATTTTTGACACTGAAGAACAGGCGCTCGAACAGTTGCCCCGCGAGATGACAACTTGATTCCAGTGATGGGGCGTTTGCAAACAACAGGCTCACGAATTTTTCTCAAACCCCGATTTTGCGTACGCGGAGTGCTGCAAAATCAAGGGTTTGAGAAAGATTGGCGAAGGTATTGCTCAACGGGTAATCTCAACGGGTAGTATTTTTGGGGTAATTTTTTGGGGTAATATTTTTGGGGCGCAGCGGTAGTGCCCTCCACCCCAAAAGGATTATCCGTTGAGAACGACCCAGCGATATTTTCGAAGTTTTTCAGTCTATCTTCGTGACTTCCTCAATAAGCCTTGCTGTTTTCGGGGAGGCTGGTGTGGGATAATAAGTACATGAATTCTTTAACTTTGCCTGTGAAAGACGTTCGGACAGTCTCAGATACCAAGCGAGCCTTCTATGCGGCTCATCCCCGCCCCATCAACTCGATCTACCGCCGTGTGATCGAGGAGTTGTTGGTCGAGATGCATTTGCTGTCGGTCAACACCGACTTTCAGTATGACCCGCTCTATGCGTTGGGGGTCGTTACGGTGTTTGACAAGTTTATGCAAGGCTATCGCCCCGAACGCGATGTTGACTCCATCTTCCAAGGTCTCTGCCAGGCAGTTGGGGGAGATGCTGCCCACTATCGCCAACAGGCGGAGCAGTTGCGCTCTGAAGCCTCGACGATGACACCAGATATGTTTTTGGATCAGGTGGCGCATTTGTCAGGGGCATCGGGTGAAGGGCTGATGGGTCAATTGCGGGCGATCGCCGATCGAGAAAAATTTAAATACAGCCGTCTCTTCGGAGTGGGGCTGTTGACGGTGCTGGAGCACATGAATCCAGAAGTTGTGAAGAGCAACGAAGCTCTGGAAACATGCCTCAAGCCTACCGCTGAAGCGCTCCATCTCCCTGCTGACAAGCTTCAGAAGGATCTGGAGGTTTATCGGAGCAATTTGGATAAGTTTGCCCAGGCTCAGGTTGTCATGGCAGACATCATGGCGGCGGAGCGCAAGCGCAAAGAACAGCGCCAACGGGAACGGGAAGCGGCGGCGGCGGCATCCAGTGATGCGGCATCTCCTCCGTCTCCTCCTACCGATACCACCCCAGAATCTTCCTCTCAGCCGAAGTAAAAGTACTTCACGATTAGATTTAGGGATCTGCGGCTTAATAAAATCCCCATTTTTGAGAGAGAAGGCTGGCTTTGCCAGCCTTCTCTCTCAAAAATGGGGATTTTATTTTCTTGCAAGTCCCTTAGGAGATTTCTGAGAAGGAATATCCCCATTTTTTGAGAGAGGGCGCGGCTTAGCCGTGCCCTCTCTCAAAAAATGGGGACATTTTTTTCTGGAGATCGCCTTGAAAAGCTACTCAAGCGGTATTCCGTCAGGGTTAGGCACGATGATGTACCCAGTCTCCTTGTCTCCCAAAACTTGATTGCGCTCCTGTCCCCAGTACCACCAGTGGGCAGCCACATAGGCACAAATCAGGCTGTCCAACTGGTCTTCTACAGCTTTCATCGCCACCCCTGTTGTGGGAATGGCTGGCAGGTCGTCAGCCTGGATGATGAGGGGAGGATGGGCTGCGGGCAAGGACTCCAGAATGTATTGACGAAATGTTGAAAGGGCGAGATGGCGATCGCTCACCCGCCCCTTCTTGTACTTCAAAATTCGCTCTAAGCGGAACAGGCGAATGGTCGCCGGGTGGGGAAAAACCTCGATTTGAAAGCGCGTTGGTTGTTGGGGTTGGAGGGTGGGGGCATGGCGAAATCCCCGGTGCTCCAGGGCGGTGCCGAAGCCGACGGTGCGCTGGGCAAAGGGTAAGCCCAAATTGGCAGGATAGCACCCGGCATGGTAGCGCCCAAAGTAGCGGTGAGCCAGGCGATCGCACTCCCGCATCCCCGTCTCGTTAGGAATAAGGGTGGGGGCATCGACGGCAATGCCACCCATTTCCGCAGGCGAAAGCTTTGCGTCAATCCAGGTCAGCACAGATTCTGGGCGAGCGAGGCGGGTTAGCTCGTCCAGGTGAAGTTCCAGGTGGTCTGGGGTGGCGTGCGATCGCAAACAGCACAACCCCGTAGGCTGGGAGGTCCAGCCCAGGTCAACCCCGATGAACAGCATGGCGATCGCTCACGGGAAAAAGTGACACGAGCCAACAGAATATTTTCTGACCTTTTAGCAGATGTTTATAATTTTTTGACATTTTTTGCGTAATTCCCCGGTGTCCTGATGAGGCTACTGGCAGTTCGTCACTGTTGAGTTGCTTAGGAGTCCTGATATGAAAGATTTCACGGATTGTCCGAAGTGTGGCAAAAAAACGCTGGTCATGCGCAATGCCGATGTGTACCAATGCCTATCCTGCGATTTCAAGCGCGATTTTGCTGCCAAAAAAACGCCCAACTATGACTTTCCTGCCTTGCTCGTGATTGTGTTCATTACTCTGGTCGTTTTCCTCACCCAATCGGAAGCTCCCGCACCGCAAGCGGGACAGCAATCGGCTCCCTATACCATCAACATGTTGCAATAGGGGATCTGCGGATTAATAAAATCCCAATTTTTGAGAGAGAAGGCTGGCAGAGCCAGCCTTCTCTCTCAAAAATTGGGGATATTCTTTTCTGGAGATCGCCTAATTTTCTGGGAAAGGGAGCGGCGAGGGGGCTGGTGTTGCTGGGGTGGGTGGCGGCAAAACGGGTTCATCCCCCGGTGTGATGAAGGGTGCCAGGGCAGGTTCTAGCTCAGAACGCGAGGCTGGCATGTCAAAATCTGGTTCGGGGAAGTCTACTGGCGCAGGGTCGGAAGGACGAGCGGGCTGCGCCTGCCGACGAACGGCGGCATCTGCCTGGCGCTGCCATGCGCTGATGTTGTCGCGGGCTTCTTCATACAACTCGCTGTCCCAGGAAACGTTTCGCGCTTCTTCGATCGCCGCATCCCAATTGCCAGAGTCGGCAAATTGCGCTGCCCGATCGAGGTGGGGCTGGTCTTGAATGCGGTCAATATCGGTTCGCCACTGGGCGATCGCCACCTGTGCTTGCTCGTAGCTTTCGGTTCCATAAAGGATTTGCTGGGCTTCGGCGATCGCCGCCTGCAACCCATCCGCCGTACCTGCACTGGCAAACTCACGGGCTTGTTGCAAGCGTGCCCGGTCTTCCTGCTCCTGCTCAAGCTCCCAACGGTTGATAAATTCGTTAACGGAATTATCGGTCGTATTCAGTTCAGAGCGAGCGACCTTTTCATCTTGCTTGTTTTCCCGTTGTTGCGCTTCACGGCTCGCCTGGATGGTGCGAATCAAATCGCGATAACGCGTTGTTGTCCAATATTCATTGTCGATTTGCAGGAGAATCCGACTGGTTTCCAATGCCCGAAGCCATGCGCCTGCATCAAGAAATTCTTCAGCTTGGCGGTAGAGATCTTCGGCTTCTGCCCAGGCTTCTTCCCATTGCCGCACAGTTTCGACCGCCAGATTACGTTGATCGACCTGGTGCGGGATTTGCATGGCAATTTCGGTGGCTTCCTGCAAGTTCCCCGCCTGAAATTCGGCTTCGGCACGACGCAAAATTTCGCTGCCCCAAAATTCGAGGAGGCGATCGCTATTGTCCCGCAGGGGATGATTTCTGGGAACACCATTGACAACCACCATTGCCCGCCGCAAATCTTCGGTCTTCTGACCACTGGCAATTTGCTCTGCGCAGTAGAGTTGGTCGGCAGGCGGCGCGTGGCGGGCATTGAAGCAGCGGGGCAAGGCTGGAAGGTAAATCAAATCCCCCAGTGCCCACATCACCACACCTACGGGTAGAGACATGAGCACTATCATGCTCAACCAGAAGCCAAATCCAAACCGCAGGCGCGATCGCTGCCGAACCTTTCCAGAGCCCTGTCTGCGGGCTGTTGGATGGGAAATGGCAGAGGTTGGGTGGCGTCGAGGCATCGACATGGTGTCAGTGGAAAGTAATCAGAATTTGACGGGAATACCCATATTTAGCGGATCTTCCTGCACCCTGAAGATCTTTGGCACATGATACAGGGGACTCGGCGCGATCGCCATTCAAAAACAGACTTGTTGATGAATTCCAGTATTGTTCCCTAGCCTATGTACCCGATCTTACAAGGCTCAATCAAGGTTGAATACGCATTATCTGTCTACGCAGTACCTTGTCTATAAAAATTGTCTATAAAAAAACAAGCTATAAATACCCATCTTATTTTTACAACATCTGCGCCGTTTTTCTAAAACCCCTGATATTGCGTGCACTTCGCCCATGCAATATCAGGGGTTTTAGAAAAATGGCGAAGGGATTGATTTTTATAGACTATCATCCTCGTTTTGGCTGCGCGATCGCATGGGCAACTATAGAGAGCGTCCTTCAATGTTGGCTTCGGCTTCGTGGGCGATCGCCCGCAGGCGATCGAGGGTTGTTGCGTCTACCTGTTGCCACATGCCGCGCTGGTGGGCTTCCAGCAGGCGTTCTGCCATGTCGCGCAGTGCCCAGGGATTTTTGGATTGGACGAAGGCTTGCACGGGCTCGTCGAACAGGTAGGTTTCGGCGATGCCCTGGTACATGAAGTCATCGACGCAGCGGGTGGTAGCGTCGTAGGCGAAGAGGTAATCTACGGTCGCTGCCATCTCGAAGGCTCCCTTGTAGCCGTGGCGCATAGCTCCTTCCAGCCATTTGGGGTTGACGACCCGTGAGCGGTAAACCCGGCGCAGTTCTTCGGCAAGGGTGCGAATGCGGGGATTTTCGGGGAGGCTGTGGTCGCCGAAGTAGGTGGTGGGTTGCTTGCCGGAGAGGGTGCGGGCGGCGACGGTCATACCGCCCTGGAACTGGTAATAGTCGTCGGAGTCGAGCAGATCATGTTCGCGATTGTCCTGGTTGTGCAGGACGATCTGGAGCTGACGCAGGCGTTGGGCGAAGGCGTCGGGGGCGGCGTGTCCCTCGGCGTTTTGGGTGTAGGCATAGCCGCTCCAGTTGAGGTAGGCGCGGGCAAGGTCGGCGTCGCTCTGCCAGTTTTGGGCGTCGATCAAGCCCTGCAACCCCGCTCCGTAGGCTCCGGGCTTGGAGCCAAAGACCCGATAGCGCGATCGCCCCTCTGCCAGTTCCGGTGATAAGCCTTCGGCAACCCAGGTGGCGGCGTCCTGCTGGACGTGGGCGCGGAGGGGGTTCTGGTCGGCGGGTTCGGGCAGGTCGGCGATCGCTTGCACCGCCTGGTGGAACAGGTCGATCAGGTTGGGGAAGGCGTCGCGGAAGAAGCCGGAAATCCGCAGGGTGACATCCACCCGGGGGCGACCGAGGGCGGAAAGGGGCAGGATTTCGAAATCCACAACGCGGCGAGAGGGACCGTCCCAGACGGGGCGAACGCCCAGTAGGGCAAGGGCTTCGGCGATGTCGTCGCCCCCGGTGCGCATGGTGGAGGTGCCCCAGACGGACAGCCCCAGGGTTTTGGGGTAGTCGCCGTTTTCCTGGGTGTAGCGCTCGATCAGGGTTTCGGCGGCACGGCGTCCTACGTCCCAGGCGGTTTCGGTGGGCAGGGCGCGAATGTCTACGGCGTAGAAGTTGCGCCCAGTGGGCAACACATCAGGACGCCCACGGGTGGGCGCGCCGGAGGAGCCGCTGGGCACATAGCCCCCGTCAAGTCCATGCAGGAAGTGGGCGATCTCGTCGGAGGTGCGATCGAGTGCGGGGAGGAGGGTGGTGGCAATCCAGTCCAGTTCTTTCCGGGTTTTAGACTTTGCAGGGGGTCGAGGGGACGGGTCTCTCCAAGAGACCCGTCCCCTGGGGTTGTCGGTGGGGTTAGAAGTTGGACTTCTTAAAGAAGTCCAACTTCTGGGGCTTTCGGGGTTGTCAGTGGGGTTAGGGGTCAGACCCCTTGAAGGGGTCTGACCCCTGGGGGTGTCGATCAGGGTTTGAACCCACTCAGCGGCGAGGGTTTCTAGCCATTCGACGATATCGCCGACGGTGCGCATGGGGGGGGCGTGGTCGGGGAGGGTGCCCTGCCAGGGTTGGGCGGGGTCGGTGGTGAGGGGATCGCAGTCGAGGTGGTAGTCCTGGGCGATCGCCCGCGTCAATCCCAAGCGCTGGGGACCGGGATGACGGGCGATCGCCACCACCAGATCCCGCAGTTGCCGTCCGTCTGGGCGTTGCCCTAAGATATGCAGTCCGTCACGGATTTGGGCTTCTTTCAGATCACAGAGGCAGGCGTCGATTCCGGTCAGAAAACGGCTCCAGTCGGCGGTTTGGTTTTGTAAATCTTGGCTCTGTAAATCTTGTTCTTGCAAATCTTGGCTCTGTAAATCCGTGTCGCTGCCCAGCCAGCGCTGCAAGTCCTGTGCCAGATTTTCCTGGCGGATCAGGGCTTCGATGCGATCGCGGATGCGGGATAGGCGGCTGGGGTCGAGGGTTTGGGCTTCATAGTATTCATCCACCAGGGCTTCCAGTTGCAGCAGGGGACCGTAGAGTTCGGCGCGGGTGAGGGGCGGCGTCAGGTGGTCGAGGATGACGGCGTGGGCGCGGCGCTTTGCCTGGGAGCCTTCCCCTGGATCATTGACGATGAAGGGATAGAGGTGGGGCAGGGGAGCCAGAGCGACTTCGGGGTAGCAGGCGTTGGAGAGGGCGACGCTTTTGCCGGGGAGCCATTCCAGGTTGCCGTGCTTGCCGATGTGGGCGATCGCCTGTGCGCCAAAGTCTGCTTGCAGCCAGCGGTAGAAGGCAAGGTAGGCGTGGGTGGGTTCCAGGTCGGGGGCGTGGTAGTTGAGGGCGGGGTCGCGATCGTAGCCACGGGCGGGTTGGATGCCGATGAAGAGGTTGCCGAGTTGGAGGCCGGGGATGGGGAAAGTTGGGGGGTTGAGTTTTGAGTTTTGAGTTTTGAGTTCGGGGGTGGGTGGATGGGGGGATGGGTGGGCGTCGCCCTGAGCTTGTCGAAGGGTGGCGAGTTCGTGGGTGGGGGTTTGCCAGCGGGTTTGGATGGCTTGGCGGGCGGGTTGGGGGAGGGTTTGGAACCAGGTTTCGTAGGTATCGAGGGGGAGGGTTTGGGGGGTGGGGCGGAGGTGGCTTTCGGGGTCGTTGGTGCGGCTGGCGGTGAGGCGCTGGATCAGGTCGTCGCCGTCGGTGGGCAGGTCGTGGAGGGTATAGCCTGCTTGCTGGAGGGCGCGGAGCAGGGCGACGCAACTGGCGGGGGTGTCTAGCCCGACGCCGTTGGCGAGGCGACCGTCGCGGGTGGGGTAGTTGGCAAGGATAAGGGCGATGCGGCGATCGCCCACGGGGGTTTGCCGCAGGGTTGCCCAGTTGCGGGCGAGGTCTGCCGTCCACTGGATGCGATCGCCCAGGGCACGGTAGCCTACCACATCGGTTTGCAGGCGATCGTCCTGGCGCAGCACCGCTTTGAAGGAAATCGCCCGCCCAATGATGCGCCCATCCACCTCCGGCAGCGCCACGTTCATCGCCACATCACGGGGAGACAGCCCCCGGTGCTGGGCTTCCCACTGCTCCTGGGTGCCGCCGCTGAGGATTGCCTGAATCACGGGCACATCCAGGGTCTCCCAAAAGGCAACATCGGGCACCGCCGCATCCAGCCGTGCCAGGGAAAAGCTGGTGGTGTTGATCAGGGCTGCCAGTCCGGGCGTTGGGGCATCCAACTGAGCCGGGGAGCCTTTGGCGCAAAGCAATGCCAGCACATCCTCTTGCACATCCGGGTCGCGCAGGGAAGAGACGAACACGGGCACGGGCTGGAGGTGGCGCTGCACCAGCGCTGCACAGAGGGCTTCCACAGGTTCCAGGTTGCCTGCCAGGTAATGCGCCCGATAGAACAGAATCCCGACATGGGGCGCATCTAACGGGAGGTCTGTCGCTCCTGCCCAGGGATAGGCACCCACACGGGGCACAGCCTGCGGCGGCGGAATGGGGCGATCGCCCTCCCCTTTCCCCATACCCTCGCGCACCGCCCACAAATAGTGCAGCCCATTCACCATGTTCGTGATGCCGCCTTCGGTGAGGTAGCGCCAAAAGGTATTCACCGCTACCAGGGGAACGGTGGAATGGCTCATCAGCTCTGGATCTGGGCGATCGTCCCCCGGCACCACCCACAACGCCGCCCCCGTCTGCTCCACCACCTGCCGCACCACTTCCAGCCCATACGCCCAATACGCCCGCCCCCCCAGCAAGCGCAGCACAATCACCTTTGCCTGTGCCAACACCGACTCAGAGTAGGTGTCGATGGTCAAATGCTGTTGCAGGTTCAGCAGGTTCACCGCCCGCATTTCGGGGAATGCCGCTGGCAACTGCTCCTGCGCGTGTGCCAACAACAAGATGTCAGTGTCAGCAGCGCTCAAAAACACGATTGGCGCAGGGGTCTGCTCAATAAACACCACCCCTTCACTGTCCGGTGTCCATCCCCCCGGTGCCGCTGGCAAACGATGCATAACCTAAACCCCAGTCCTTATCTCTGCAAAACCTGAAGCGCTTGTAACCAACAAAGATCTTCCCTCATCCCCCAATCCCTTCTCCCACAGGGTAGAAGGGGAGCCAGATGCAAAGTCCCTCTCCCGCCGGGAGAGGGATTTAGGGTGAGGGCAAACCTCTAACCACCCAACCAACCAACCCAATCTCCCATCCTACCGCGCCCCCAGAAACCAAAGATATTCTGCACCTTTCCTGAAACTTGTTCCAGAATCAAGCTAAGGGATCTGCGGCTTAATAAAATCCCCATTTTTGAGAGAGAAGGCTGCCAGAGCCAGCCTTCTCTCTCAAAAATGGGGATTTTATTTTCTTGCAAGTCCCTTAAGAGACTGGTGCTGCGTTAAAAACTCAGCCAGTTCCGCTTCGACCGCTTGAGCAATGATTTGGCGTGTGCCTTTACGGACCAACTCAGTCAGGGCATCGTTGAAGGATGCGGATGATTTTGAAGACTGGAATGCAATAAGATTGTCCTTACTCATGGTGTATTCTCGTCTGGTCTTTTTTTATCCAGCAGGATACGTCCTTTTTTCTCCTTCGCTAATACACCACTTTTGAGCATAGCTCAAGGGGGGGATGCAGCCGGATATTGTGGCGGAACTCAAGGCGATCGCCCCTCCAGCAGTGCATGCACTTCCCAGTCAAGGCGTCCCTGCTGATCGCCTTGCTGCTGGAGCCGTTCGAAAATGTGCTGCCACACGCCTTGCTGCCGCCAGCGATGGAAGCGACTGGAAAGCCTTCCCCACTTGCCGTAGCGTGCTGTTATGTCCGGCTACGACCTGGTAATTGACTACACTCAAAACCCAATTCCTCCATTATCAGCAAAAGAAACTGCATGGTTGAGGCAATGGTTGAGTCGTAGTTTGATATTCCATAGCGACTGAATAGGATAAATTTCTAACCCGTAGAATCCATGCTCTGCAAAGCTTTCAGAAATTGTTTAACTTTTTTATGTGTTTACAAGTTGGGGATCTGAAGTGTTTCCTGCCCAACCTCTGATGCCGCAAGGCGTTGAGCACACTGATTGCACTGCGCAGATTAGTGACGCTGACCTCAATTGCTCAACCTTTGATGTTGTAAGGCATTGAGTACAACTGTTGGGTGACAGTGCTTTTGAGTTCCTCCCAGCTTTTAGTAAAAATTTAGGCGAGCACCAATCTTAACAACGCAACTCCAGAGCTTATAGAACTCAAATTACCAAAAGCTGGGAAGATCCTCTATTAGGACAGGTCAAGGGGGCATTAAATTTGTAAAATTCGTCGCACCATAATGCTTGTCGATCATCTTGCTACTGGTGCCTGTCCAGCGGGCGATCGCCATACTATTGATATGCGCCTCAACGCAGAGGGTAATGAAGGTGTGGCGCGTTTGGTAAGACTTCCGATAGGGAACATCGCATTTCTTGAGAATGGACTTCCAGTCACGGTTCGCAAAGTTGTGCTGATCAATGAACTTGCCGCGTGGACTGCGGAAGATAAAATCTTCGGGGCGCTTCGCAGCGGATTGTTGCTTGACGGATTCCAGAATTTCCTGAACCTCTTTCGTCAGTGGGAAGTTTCGTTTCGTCTGGGTTTTCAAGCCGTCCTTGAGAACTAGCCCATCTTCTGAGACGACAACTCCCTGTTCAAACCGGATGAAGTTGGCGGAGACATGCCGCCACTGTAAACCGATGACCTCATTTGGTCTGGCTCCGGTGAAAAATAAGAAGCGCACGTAGTTGGTGTAGTGGCTGTAATATTCGTCGTCGGCAAAGGTCTGGATGATGCGATCGCGCTCCTCCTTAGTAAACGGATGTTACCGATCGAATGAAATGAGACAAGAGATCGAATGAAATGAGACAGCTTCACATAATTTATCCAAACCCTGAAACCATTGCGGTAACTGGATGGGATGCGGATCAGTACAAAACCTCTCCTCTCCCGATCAACTGATCCATAGTCGCAAAACCGCTCTTCCTTAAAGGCTTTCAAGCTATTGAGAATAGTTCCTATCTGACTAACTTTTTCTGAGAGAAAGGATCACTTGAATTTTGCCGAAAAGTATGATCCGTAGACTGTGAGCGGGTTTATTGGGGATCACATGAAATTTCGAGCAACTGATCCCTCGGTTTTTCATGTGATCCCTTGTATAAAAAAATCAACTGATCCCTCTCTCAATTTTTAACGCCTAAAACGTCACCTCTTGCCAACTCACCCCGGCGTCACTCGATCGCATCGCATACCGGGTCGGGCTGTTAAATTGCTGATCGCCGACGCCAACGATCAGCACCTCTTCTTCCGCTCCAAGCATCGCCACATAGTCATAGTTGGAGTTGGAGATGATTGTCCCTGATGAGGCACTGACATCAACCGGGGCTTGCCAAATGCCGCCTGAAAAGCGGAACACCTGCAAGGACGCATTGAGCGCAATTAGCGTCTGTCCTGCCCAAGCAACGCCATTGAAGCTGAACCCAGAAAATCCAGGCAGATCAGCGGTGGTATAGGTTATCCAACTCACCCCGTCATCCGTGCTGATTGAAACCGTGTCAGTCGTTGCGGCTGCCCAACTTCCTGTTTCACCAGGTGCAAGATCGAGCGGACTATAGGCATCAGCGTTGATCACCGTCGTTGTCCAAGTTGCTCCTTGGTCGCGGGTCTGATAAACGGTGTCGCCACCAAAGACGGTTAGGGTGCCATAGGTGCCCGCAATCCTTACCCCAGTGGTGTCTAGTGAGGGAGGCTGGTTCGCCACTGCGCTCCAGGTGGCTGCATTGTCGCTCGAAACCATTAGCTGCCCAGTGGCATCATCCACCCCATACAGCGCCCCACGATGGCTCGCATATTGCGTGTAGGGGAAGGAAATCAGCCCACCATTTTCGAGGGTGAATCCACCATTGGCTTCGGTTTGGGTATAGGTCTCCAGCCAAATTTCTGCCAGTGGCAATCCGGGCATATTCGAGATTTCCGTTTCTGCCCGATCCATCGTCAGCGTCGCGGCATAGGGACCCACAACCCAAGACCGGATGCGCGTGCCCCCATTGATGGCGAACTGGCTGGTAAATTGCCACGCAATTCGATTGTCAGGCACGTCCTGTAGCTCACCCGACTCATTGCCCATGATTGGGTTGGGGTCAGAAATCGGGTTGCCATTAGAGTCAACGAACTGTCCAGGATAGGGGTTCGTGCTGCCACCCGACCCACCTCCCACGATGACTCCACCACCACCCAGCCCCGGCGTTGGTGCGGTTGTTGGTGGGGGTGGCTGGTTTGGGTCGTCTGGGTCAAGGGGGTTCGTCACAATATTCCCCGCCCCAGACGGAATGTAAATCCAATGGCGTTGCATCAGGGCACCTCCGGCAGAATTGCTTGCAAGGATACCGTCACCGCCAAATCCTCTTCTCCCTGGGGTGGCGTCCCTGGGGTCAGTTCCAGCGTCTCATCCACGTTCAAAATCGCGCCGACTGCCTTGCTAAGGGTGGCACTGCCCCGCAGGAGCTTCAGTTCCAGTACCCTACTCGGAATCGTGTTGAGCGGGATGATGGGGTAAGCCTTCCCCGCTTCCGCCGCTTCAATATAGATATTCAGTTCGGTGGCTTGCCCCAGCCACACTCCCTCAATCGCGTCCCAGATATAGAGCACCCCTGTTTCGGCGTCGAAGAAAATACCCTGGCTCGATTCGGGCGTGAGAGGTTCGATCTCTTCCTCTGGCTCGTTGGGGTCAGGGGCACGCTTCACCTGAATCAAGGTTGGGAACGGTGGCTCTGCTTTGGGCGGTGGGGTGTGCGGGGGATGGTCAAAGGCGGCTTGGGAACTGTTCGCGGTGGTTAGCAGGGTTTTCTGCGTGCCCCGTGGGAGGGCGGCATTGGTATTGGTGTAAGCCGCGATTCTTCCCCCTGAGAGGGTCTCAAATATCTTCTGCCCGGTTGCCAGGTCATGCTCCAGCAGCTTGCCGCTGGCGGGCTGCGTTGTCTCTGCCTCTGCCTCCAGCCGTGCATTGCGCGATTCGGCGGCAAGGATGAGGGCTTTTTGGCGGCTGTTGGTTTTGACCTCAGGTTGGATCATGGGGTTTGGTTCACGCTGGCGGTGGCGGTGCCCTGGTTGAGGGTGACGGTCAAAGTCTGGGGAACGCCGGGGGTGATCGTCTGGGTTCCGCCAAAGTCGGCATAGAGTTCGAGGGTGTTCAGGTTGGTGGTGACGACGGCGCGGCTGTAGGTGATGTTTGCACCACTGGCGGCAATCTCTACCGGATCAAAGCTCAGGCTTGCCAGGTTCAATGCCGGGTAGTGCAGCGCGTCATCATTGGCAGTGAGGGGGATAGGGGCAGTGTACCCATTGGCAAACGCGATCTGGGTTGCCAGCACCGTGGCATAGTCCGCCGTTTCATCCCAGGCTCCCTCGGTCAGCATCAAGTAAAACTGACTGGGTGCTGTTGCCAGCCGATAGCGCTGGTTCAGCGTCGCTATCAAAGCTGCGTTAAACGGTGTCCATATCGTAGCCATGTCTACACTCCATCAGCTAAGGGTTATCGTGCCACCGAAGCGGGTGCCTCCCGCCATCTCTCGCGCTTCTGGGTCGGGCGTGGTGACCACACCGCCAAACCGGAAGCCACCCACTAGCCCGCGCTTTGGGCGGAAGGGGGGCGAGGGTGGATCTGCCACATTCCCCACCAGCCCAATCTCAATGCCATCGCCGCCGATGCTGGCACTGGTTTCGTCAAACACCAGCGTCAGCCCATCGGTCAGGTAGGCGGTGCGGGTGCCGTCGTGGATAAAGTCCACCCGGCGCAGGGGGGCAAAGTTTTCGAGCCAGAGCGGGGTCAGTTCTGCTGCCCAGGAAATGCCAAATGCCCGCCCCTGGCGAATCCGCCCCCAGCATTCGGCAACGGCGTTGCACTGTTCGTCGCTGATCGCCGTCCCTGCGGGCAACACCAGCGGCTCGGGGCTGGGGCGATAGGTGCTGTCTGCCAGGGGTGGAAACTCCGCCCGCCCCTTCACTTCCTTATCTGTAATTAAGTAGCTCGGTTGCCGATACTCTGTTGCTGGGGGTCCATCACTGTTGGGGTCGCTGATGGTGTCGGTGCCACTGGTCGCGTCTTCCCGGTAGTTTCGCACCTTCTTGTAATATCTATATTTGCCACCCCCACGGGGCACCCAGGTTTCCATAATCGACTCGGCAAGGGTGGTGTCTCCGGCTGTGGCTTTGGTGGCTTTGCTGGGTTCAACCTTGCCCTTCGGTTCACGGATTGTGGTGTAGCGGCGGAAGATTAAATCCGTCTCTGGGTCATAGCTGAAGCGCGTGATAGTGCTCGATTCAGTGATGGCGTACTGCCCGCTGGTGTAGGTGGTGTAGTAGTTGGGCAAAATCGCCCCTTTTGGACGCTGAACCCCCGCGTCGATTGTCGCCAGCCGTCCCCTGCTGTCAAAGATGTGCTTGGTCGTGTGAGTCGCCGCGCGGATCTTGTTGGTCAGGGTCGTGTTCAAAACCATCCATGCCTCTGCTCTCACGCGGGTCTGTTGCACCACCAAGCCCGTGCCCAACCCCGACACGGTGGTTACGCTCGATTCTCCATCTCCCAGATCTTGCACCGGAGGCGGGTCTGAGTTGGGCTTCACTTCCTGGGCTACACAGGTCACCACCAGTTCCTCGGGGGGTGCCTCGTCATTGTCTACGGGGAAGTAGTCTGCCTCGTTGGTGCCCACGGTGTAGGTGGCAAGGGAAGCCAGGTCAAAGGAGATCTGAGGGGCGCGGATGTCGCCGTTGGTTTGCTGCCACAGATACCGACAGCGGGCAAATGCCATTGCCCCTGCCTGGGTGGTGTAGCTCTGGGTGTCTAGTTTTTTGAGCGGATAGTCCAACGGATACTCCGGGACAAGATCCATCAAAGGCGGCAAGCCTGCGGCTTCTAGCAGGGCATCGATCACGTCATCTGCCTGGGTCGAAACCCCCACCTGTACCCCGCTCTGATCGCCCTCTGGCTGGCGATAGTTAAGCAACGCAAAATCGCAACCCACCGGAATTTCCAGGGTGGGTTGCTTGGGGTAGGGGGCAGCCGGGCGTTTGGTGATGCTCAGTTTGATGGGTAAGGGGATAGCGGGTAACCCCTCAAATAGGACAGTGACCACGACGGGTTGACCCATTGCCCATCGGCTGGGGTTGAGTCGGGGGTTGGTCGATTCGGCAAAGCCATCGGCGTAGGCTCCCAGTGAGAGCATCCCCGTACATGCCACCACGCCACCGGGCGAAAGTTGGTCAAACCGCAGTTGCAGGGTGCGGGCGATGGGGGTGCAGTCTAGCCCACCCACAGAGACCGTCCAATATTTCACGCGGTTATCAACGACGCTCATGCTGCCACCTTGAACGTTTCTACCAGGGTGAAGGTTGCCTGCCGCCAGTTCCCCGCTTTGCCCAGGCTGACAGGTCCACTAAATTCCGCGTTGAACTGGGCAAAGTAAAGCACCTGTTCACCCTTTGCCGTTTCGCTGGTACCAGGAACCAGGGCACGGGTGCGGGGGCTGGGTTCGGCATACTTCCGCGCCTGGTCCCACACCCGCACTGCGGCGGGGGCAGCGATGTACGCCCCATAGATGGCTTCCAGGGTGTCGGCTTCGTCTTCGCTCAGGTAGACGGAAATCTGCCAGGTGTGCGGGGCTTCATAGGCTGTGCCCGTTCGTAAGGGTGTGCCCCACTGGCTGCGGCTAATCTCGGGTGGGTTGAGCCGTTCGCGGGGATAGTTGCCCTCGGCAAAGCGGGTCAGGGGCAAGGTGAGATTGGCAAAGTTGAGGGTGATCATACGCCCCGCCTCCGTCGTTTTTGTCGGCTGATGTCGCCCAAGATGCGGGTGGTGTCGGCGATCGGGTCAGGGGTGGTCACGTTGAGGGTGCGCGGGCTGTCTGCCAGACGGCTCACGTTCTGGTTCAGGTTCCGCACTTCACTTACCAGGGCGTTGCTGATAATGCCGCTGCCGCTGCTCTCTCTGCCAGGGCTGCCCGTACCCGCTACAGCTAGCCCTTGCAAGGCAGGGTTCCGCCCCGCATGGAGTGCTAATGCTGCTTCCCGCGACAGGTTGGGGTTTCGCCCTGCCTGCCATGCCAATCGATTCTCTAGGGTGGGCACAGCTTCCGTGCGGGTGCTGTAGTTCCGATAAACCACCCCCTTCCGTTCATACTGTTCAGCACTCCCACTGTTAGAGTTGGTGCGATCTTGCAGGCTGACAACGTTCGTCCGCCCATCCGATTCGCTGGTCGAACCACTGCCCATGCCACTGCCAGACCCACTGGCTTCCTCTCTCTCCCTGGCCTCTGCCTGGTAGTCTGCCTGCTGCTCTCGCTCCCGCGTAATCTGTTGCTCTGTCCGCAGGAGTTCTCGCTGGTTTTCTGCCAGTTGCCCCTGCATCGTCAGGTTCCGCTCCGCAATGTCCACTTGCTCATGGGCGAGGGTCACCTGCCGTTCCAGGTTGGCAAGCTGGGCGGGGCTGGCTCCTTCGATCTGGGCGACCAGCAACGCCTCTTCTGCTTTGAGGGCGTTAAACTCTGCCTGCGCCACTTGCCGCTGGGCGTCCATCTCCGCCTGCTGCAACTGGATCTCCAGGATCTTTTGCTTCATCGCAAACTCTTCTTGCCCGTTTAGCCGTTGAAGCTCCGTTAGCTCTGCCTTCATGCGCTCGGCTTCGATGGCGTTCCCGGCTGCTTCCGCCTGGGCAATTTGGGTTTGCAGCCGTTCTTCTTCGAGGCTGTTTCGTTGCTCTAGCAGTGCCAACTCGCTCTGTGCCAGGCTGGCTTTCTGCCCGACAAGGGTGCTCTGGTTGTCCAGTTGCCCCGCCTCAAACTGCGCCTCACCCTGAGACGCCGCTGCCTGTTCCTGAATCGCCGCCAACCGGGCTTCTTTGATTTGGCGTTGCCGTTCAATCTCGGCTTCCGCTGCGGCTTCCCTGGCTTCCTCTACCGATTGCAGATATTGCTGCTCGGCATCGGCAGACTGCTCGGCAAATCGCAGTCTATCCTGCGCCAGCCTCCCTTCAATCTGGCGAATCTGATCGGCTACCGCTTCGGCATCTTCCGATGACAGCCCGCCCTGTTCCTGTAGCTGTTTTAGCTCTTCAAGGAACTGTTGATTTTGCTCAATCCGCTGTCGCAACCCTTCCTGTTCCCTCTCCGCCAGCTCTTCCTGAGCCGCGCCACTGTTGACCAGATCTGTCTTGGCGGCAAGGGTATCTGTTTCGATTTGCTCCAGGGCTTGCTGGTTGCTTTCCACCAACCCCGTCAGGGCAGATTCCGCAGGCTCCGGATCAACAGTGGGAGTGATGGGGGTCTCTGCGACGGCTTCAGCGGTGCGCTGGGTCTCTGCCACCGCCCGTTGCACGTCCTGTAAGTTATCGGTTGCCGCTTGCAGGGCGTCGCCTTCGGCGGGTGGGTCAGAGCGGATCAGATCAAGCACCTGGCGCACGCGATCGATTAGCGGTCCCAACACGGGCATCATCCGGTTGATGGAATCCAGCGTTCCATCCACCATGTCCACCACCTTGTCTTTAATCAGCCCAAAGACTTCGCCCACTGCCAACAGCGCTTCTTTCAACAGGTTGAGTGGGGTGGGAAAGCGCATCCAGCGTTCCAGGTTATCACCCACCACGGGCAGTCCCGATGCCTGCGCTTTGATTTGGGCAAGGCTGTCTGCCAGGGCGATCAGGATTCGCACGGTGGTTCCCACCGCTTCAATTGCCCCTACCAGTGATTGGAACTGATCCGCCATTGCCTCCACGTTCCCCTCTTCCGAGAGGAACGCCGACAGCGCATCCAATATCGCGGCTAACTGGTTCACCAGAGCATCGCCAACATCCGCCAGCGCCGCCCCAAATTCTTCCACAATGGCGGGGTTGCCTTCCAGAATGATCTGCAACCGTTGGGCAGATTCCGCCAGCACATCCAGCCCCGCGCTTTGTTCGCCTGCCTCCGCCAGGATGGCGGAAAAGGTTTGCAACCCTCCGGCAATAGCAGGCGAAAACGCCTCAAAGATGGCGGTCTGCAACCGCACAAAGCCATCCTGAATATTGGTGATTTGCCCTGGAATCGTCTGCGCCTGGGCTGCCATCAACCCGCCAAACTGCCCCCCGGCACTGGTCAGGTTGATAAAGGCTTGCTCCAGTTGTGCGAAGCCTACCTGCCCACTGGAAACCAGATTCTTTACCTCGCTCTCTGCCACCCCAAACTGCTGGGCAAGTTGCTGGATGATGGGGATGCCGCGCTCGGTCAGTTGGTTGATGTCTTCGGCAAACAGGGTGCCCTGCACCCGCGCCTTGCCGTAGATGGTCGCCAGTTCGCCAAAGTCGGTGTTCACCCCCGCCGCGACATCGCCAATCCGGGTCAGAGTCCCGGTCAGGTTTTCGGCATTAAACCCAAAAGCCAATAGTTGTTGCCCCGCCTGGGTCACCTGGGGCAAGTCAAACGGGGTCGTGGCGGCGAAGTTTGACAGGTCGTTGAGGGTGGCTTCTGCCTTTTCGGCACTGCCCAGGATGGTGGTGAAGGCAACTTCTGCCTGTTGCGCCGCACCGCCAATCTCCAGGGTGCTGGAGACAAACCCCACCATCGCCTGGGTTGCCGATTGCAGCGCCCCAATCAGCAGATCCAACGCTTTGAAGGCGGCGGCTCCTGCCAGCCCGCCCAACACAGCCCCCAGATTTCTCCCTTCGTCCTTCGCCTCTGCCGTTGCCCGCTCCAGGCGTTGCATCTGCCCAATGACCTTATTCACCTCCGCATCACTGAGGTTATAGGCATCCTTCAGGTATTGCGCCTGTCGGGCGGTGTCCACGGTTTCTTTGGCGAGTTGCTCCACGGCAGCTTCTAGCCGTTTCACCTGGGCATCGTCGGCTTGCAGCGAAATCTCCGCGTCAATGCCCCCCAACTTGTTCTTGATGGCTTTGGCGGCGGCTGCCGCGTCTCCTTCTAGCCCTTGCTTGGCGAGACTAATTTTTAGTTGCAGTTCCGCATCAGCCATGTGCCGCCGCCCGAATCAGATCTAGGTCTATAAAACTCAACGCCCATCCCGGAATTTTTTGCTCATCTAACAACCGCACAAAGGTTTTGGCGGCGGCGGGGGAAATCTTGTCCATCGCCTCTAGTGCATAGAGTTGCTGGGCGGCGTTGTTAAAGTCTCTGGGTTTCGCGTCCTTTGCCCCATTGGCACTGGCAAACAAGCAGGATAGCAACGCCCCGGGTTCCGCTTCCAGTGCCGTCAGTCGGAGGTCTTCGCGGGTGGCTTGCCGGATTTCCGCGAGGGTTTTGGTTCCGAAGCTGTCTCGGTTGAAGTGGTGGGGCCAGCGGGCACTGAGTCGCCAGTAGAGGTGGGCAAAGACTTCGCGGGTGGTTCGCTCGTAGTCGCCCCAATCGACTTTCCCGCGTCGTCGTTGCGCTCCGGTGTCTTCCAGCCGTTGCGCTCACTCAGCAAAAACTCGGCACAGGCTTTCACCATCGGCACGGGCAGCGCGGCTACATCCTCCTTAGAGAGGTCAGGCTTGATCCGCTTGAGTAAGATGCGCGCCAGCGCCGCTTCGGTGTAGAGCAACCCATCTGCTTTCTTAAAGTCGGCGACCTGGAGCACGGGAATGATCTCCAGTTCTTCGTTGGCGGTCACCGAAAAATACTTGGGCACTTCAATCTCGCCAATCTGCGCATTGCCCAGGGTAGCTTTTTCGTCGGTGGGTTGAGTCTTAAAGGGCAGCATTGCGTCTCTCCAGGGTCACGTTATAGGCAGGGGTTTCAGTGGCAGTCAGGGTCACGGGGTAGTACCGATCCGTTGCGGGGTTCCACAGGTTGAGGAAAAGACCCGGAGAGACAATGGCAGGGTCGAGTGCCAAAATGCCGACCTGGATGGAGGTGCGATCCAGCCGACAATGGACGGCCACCACTCCCCGCGTCTGCAACAGATCAATCCGTTCCATCAGTCAGTGGGGGTGGCGTCGGTGTAGGTGATGCTGCCCAGCCAGGTGATGTTCACATCGGCACTGGCAAAGCCATCGCCCGGTGCCCCCAGGGCAACGCTATCCACCACCGCTGGCCCTTCGTAGATTTCGCCCTTGCTAAAGGCACTGGAAGGGGCGGGCATTTCCCGTTGCAGCCAGCATTCCCTTCCTCGGTCTGCTGCCCACTGCAAGGTTTTGAGCGCGGCGTTTTTGGGGTAGAACAAACCGGGTAGGCTCATGGTGCGCTGGAACCCGGTAATCACCCCGTCCTGGTTGTCTCCGGTGTTGAAGGTGGTGACGGCGGAGAGGTCATAGCTGGTGTCTACGCTGGCATCCGTCCGGTCCCAAAAGTAGGTGGGGGTTTGGGCAATGGCTCCAGCGGGAATGGCTTCTGGCAGGGCAGCAACCGCCAGGGTAATGTCTCCCGGAGCGGTTGCGTCAGGGTCATACTGTTCTGTCAGCCGTGCCAGATATTCTGCCCCGTTGCTGTCTACAAACTGAAGCACCTGCCCCGCTTCAGCTTTATACGCCGCCGCCTCATCCAGGGTGATGCTGGTGGCTCCTTTGGCAGCGCCCCCACTCGCCACGGTAAAGGTGGCGTCGGTGGGCTTGGTGCGGTCTCCAACGCCCAGCAAGTACACATAAATCCGCACTTCTTTCCCACGGGTGGGCGCGTGGTTCACAATCAAGCCTTGGGTCGGGGTGGTTCCCATTGAGGTATCCTCCAATCGTTAAAACCAAAAATGTTGCCCGTGAGCAACAAACGTTAGCCGTGGTTCCCGTGGTTCCCAAAAGGAACCACGGGAACGTCATTCCGTGTGGGGCAGAGGGTAGGTGTCTTCGACCTCACACTCCAACAGCAGGGTGTAATACCAAAACGCCTCCTCACTGAGGCGTGTAAAGGAATCGTTGACGGGATAAATCGCCCCGTCGTATTTCGCAAATAACTGATCGCCAAATAGCTTCAACCCCGTGACCAGGCGCTTGGCTTCCTCTAGCAGGGGCGTTGCCGCTTCCGGGTTCCGCAAATCCTTCAACACCAGGTTGCCGCGAAACTGCACCGTCCGCAGCGCGATCCAGGCTCCATTAAAAGAGCGCTGGGAAGGCTGTTGGTGACGACTCCCCGCATAGAAGATCTGAAACTCACCTTTGCTCAGCGGTCCCATCAGCACCGGAGACAGGGTAATCCGCGCCCCCTCGCTTTTCATGGGGTCAAGCGCTGCCTTCAGCACCGCCTGGGCGGCTTCGATCTGCGCTCTCGATATCCCCTGGGGGGGAAAGGTGGTCACACTCATAGTCCGTAGTCCTTCAACGTATCGCGGTTAAACACAGAGGGGGGGGAGGTATAGACGGGGCTTCCCGGTCGGGGGCTGTTATCGGCAGTGGGCAAGCCCAAATCCAACACTCCTGTGGCAATCTCCCGCAGTGTCTTCAGCGCGTCGTCATAGCGCTGCCTATTGAACGACAATTAACTTGACCGCCCAACGACAATTATTTTGTCCTGTCATTGGGTGGTGGGATGGAGCAAATCTGGTTCGCTCTTCAACAGAACAATTGATCTAATACAGCCGACACTGG
>Ga0081520_100068_pt1 | contig 86492 bp, 64 predicted proteins | sample HotLakmasection1_FD_70988 | JGI IMG/M metagenome (GOLD analysis project Ga0081520, IMG submission 70988) | Hypersaline microbial mat communities from Hot Lake, Washington, USA - Section #1 (SPADES assembly) (version 2) | ecosystem: Environmental > Aquatic > Non-marine Saline and Alkaline >... | reverse complement strand
CCCTGAGGATAATCTGGCCTGAGGCGGCGTTTTCTTCAAGACGTTTGGCCGTGTTGATGGTATCGCCAATTGCCGTGAAATCGCGGCGGACCAGGCTGCCGACGTTGCCCAGCGTCGCAACGCCGCTGTGAATGCCGACGCGGTACGTGTGCGGGTCGGACTGGATGCCTTCTTCGGCATACAGGCGCAGGAACGCCTCGCGCATGGCCAGCGCACAGCGCGCCGCCCGCGTTGCGTGATCTTCCTGCGGGTTAAGCTGCGTGTTGAACAGCGCCATGACCTCGCTGCCCATGTACTTATCGACGATGCCGCCTTCCGCGTGGATGCAATCAGTCGCCACACTCAGATAGACGTTGAGCACGTCGAGCGCCTCACGCGGGCGCAGGTTGGCCAGAGTCGCGATCGCGCGCACTTCTGCAAACATGCACGTGACTTCGCGGCGCATCCCACCCAGCCCCAGGTTGCTGATCTCGTGGATGCGATCAACCATCTGCGGCGGCAGGTAGGTCTTCGTCACGCGGATCTGCTGGTCGTGTGCCAGCTTCTCGGTGACATCATCCAGCACGACGGCCACGCCGCGCACCTCGCCCGATTGTTCAGATTCCATCGCACGCAGCGGGTTGAGCTTAATTGTCAAAGCGCGGCGGCCCTGGGCCGTCTCCAGTTCGCTCTCGATGAGCTGTGAAGCACCCTGCTGCTGAATCGTGACGAGTGCCTCTTCCAGGTTGGCACCCAGGCGCGGTAGCACAGTCGTCAGCGGACGGCCCAGGCTGTCATCCGGGGCCAGGTCGAGCAGGTCGGCAGCCGCCCGGTTGAAAGTTGTAATCAGGTTGTCGGCATCCGTAGCGATGACGCCGCTGGCAATCGATGTGAAGACGTCGTCCATCAGGTCCTTAACGCTGGTGATCTCGCGCAGCAGGCGCTGAATCTCTGTATAGAGCCGTGCATTGGCGATGGCGACTGCCGCCGTATTGGCGAAGGCCGTCAGCGTGTTGAGTTCACGATCGGTGAAGACGCCGCTCTGCAGGCGGTTATCCACGTAGACGACGCCGAGCACTTCGTCGCGGTAGCTCAGCGGCACGCAGATCACACTGCGCAGCGACATCCCCGCGATGCTCTGCTGCTGCTGGAAGCGCTGGTCCTTGTAAGCGTTATCCGCCAGCAGCGGCCTGCGATGCAGCAACACCTCGCGCAGGATCGTCATGCTGACCTGTGGAGCCTGACCGGGCGGCGTCGCGCCCATGCTGCCGGGCACATCCTCGCGGATGATGCGAAACGTCAGTTCGCTCGTGTTCGGGTTGAACAGGATGAGATAGCCGCGTTCGGCGCGGGTGAGCGTCAGCACGACGTCCATAGTGTCCTGCAGGACCTTATCCACGTCGAGCGAGGTGTTAATCTCCGCCGACATGCTGGCCAGGGCGCGCAACTGACGTAGTTCGCTCTGGTCATCAAGCAGGCTCTCAGTGAGTTTCTGTATGTCCGTGTTGACGCTGTCTAGCGTGGAAGTCACAAGGGGCGGCAGCGTCATACCACGCTGACGCAGAATGGCCCGCTGATTCTGCAAGGATTCCGTCACCTGCTCGACGAGCTGCTGACATTTCTTCAGATCGCGCAGCAGACGGCTCTGCGTCGTGGTTTTGCCATCAGCCATGAGGCCAGTTTACTCCGGGGATGCAGCGGACACGCATCTTTGATTATAGCGCGTAATAGCGTCAATCCCATGACGAGGGCGGTATTTTCGCACAGATGTGTACAAAATCGCCGGGATCGCGCTTTACGTCAGCCGTGCGTCAGCCGTGCGTCAGCCGCGCGTCAGCGGCACCGCAGGTACGGCGCGGGTACGGCGCACCCGGGCCGGGCGGCATCCACTGACCACGCCACCGACCTGCTACGAGGCGTCGTCTTCGCTGGCGTAGGGGTTTTGTCCGCCGCGTGTGCCCCGCCGGATGTCCTGGTCCCAGGGCTTACGGGCTTCGCCCTGATAGCCCATCTCGCGCAGGCGCTCCTGTTCGAGTCGTTCGAGCGTGGGCGTCAGGCGTTCCCAGTCCTCAGGCGGGATGGGCCGTTCGACGCCGTCATCCACGCGATAGACGTAGCCGATGCCTTTGCACCAGTCGCAGTCGATGACCTCGCCCGTGAAGTCATCTTCGGCCCAGCCATAGCCATCGCAGGAGATACAGCGCACGACCTGCATAGACCTTACCCGCTCTCCGTCCCGATCACACCGCGCGGCGGTTCGACCGGGTTGTAGTCTTCCTCATTCCACCAATCCGGATACGGGAACTCCGGCGCGCCGAAGTAGTTATCGAGGATGCGGCGGGTGATCGGCGCGGCGATTTCGCTGCCTTCACGACTATTGAGCACGAGCACCGTTATGGCGATCTGCGGGTTCTCTGCCGGGGCATAGCTCACGTACCAGGCGTGCGGCGCGATCGCGGTGCCGGGCAGCCCGGCCTGGGCCGTGCCCGTCTTACCGCAGGAGGTGTACGGCGGCGGGTCGATGGCGAAGGTGCGCCAGGCCGTCCCCAGTTCGGTATCGACCGGGACATTGCACATACCGCGCTGCACCGCCGCGATCACCTCACGGTCGAGACCTATATCGCGGGTGGGCGTCGGGTTGCGCGTCTCCTGAATGGGCGTACCGTCGAAGCCCCCGATCTGCCGCACGAGCATCGGCTCGTAAAGCGTGCCGCCATTGGCGATGGCGGCCGTTGCGGCGGCCATCTGCAGCACGGTCACCTGAACATCCCCCTGGCCGATGGCGTTGTTGATGGCGCTGGTCGGGTTGTTAGCGCTGGCGACGTTACCGGCGGCTTCCGTCGTGTCGGGGAGGCCGTCGATGCCGGTGGCGGTACCAAAGCCGAAGCGTGCCGCGTACTCGGCCTGAACATCGCCGCGCCCCGACTGCTGACCAAGCTGGTACAGCTCCGCGCCCATCTGCCAGAAGAAGGGATTACAGGACGTACTCAGGGCCTGCCACATGGTGACCGGACCAGCCGCAGGCATCTCATCCACCACGCGCCAGTCATCGCGGACCGCGACTGAATCACCGAATTCGGTGCCCGTCCACTGTAGCGTGCAGTCGAAGAGTTCTTCATCCAGCGGGAAGACGCCCTCCTGCGCCGCAGCCGCCATGGTGAAAATCTTATAGACGCTGCCCGGTGTGTACTGGTCGGCGACGGCTTTGTTGAGGCTGGGGCGGCGCGGGTCGCCGGCGGCGCGCTCCAGCATGTACGTCAGGATAGACGTGCCGTAGCCGTTGTTCGGGTCGTAGATGCGCGGGTCAAAAGTCGGGTAGCTTGCCATCGCCAGGATCTCGCCCGTGTTGACATCCATGACGACGGCCGCCGCCCCCTGACTGACGGCGGGCTGTGCCCAGTTGCCGGAGGCATAATTGTAGGCGTCGTTGATGGCGCGGGCGACGGATGCCTGTAAATCACGATCAATGGTGAGCTGCACCGGCGTTGGACGGCTGCCGGCGCTGCTGCCCAGGTCGCGGATGACGATGCCCCCCGGCGCGATCATCTGCAGGAAGCGCTCCGGCGACCCGGAGAGGATCGATTCCAGTTTACGTTCGACCCCGGCGCGGCCCACGAGATCGCTCTCACGGTAGCCGCGCTGCCGCCAGAAGCCGAGTTCCTCCTGCGGGATGCTGCCGACCCAGCCGGTGACGTGGGTCGCCGCGCCGTGGCCGTAATAATTGCGGCCTGTCAACTGCGCGACCCGGTCGAAGCGGTCAGCGTCGTCGTCGTAGATGTTGCACAGATTGCGCAGCGGATCCGCATAGCGGAGGTACGTCTCCGGGTCGATCTCAGCGAAGGGGAAATAAGTCGCCGCGTCATAGGGGATGAACATCTGCTCGATCTCGAAGCGCGGCCTGAGCAGAATCTCCGCCAGCAGGTCGATGCAGGCGTCGTAATCGTTGATCTCATTTTCGATCATCCACAGTTGAATGATGGTGCCATCACTCTCCGCCAGGGGCTGACCGTTGCGATCATAGATATCAGCGCGGGTCGGGAAGCGGTTGCGGGGCAGCAGCGTCACTTCAGAAGCCAGACCGTCGAGGATGTCCATCGGCGACCAGGCGACCTGCCAGCCACCGTCAACCTGCAGCAGACGCATGGTCCGGCCCGGGTCGTCAATCTGGCCGAAAAAGCTGGACGAGATCACCACGTCATAGCTGATGGCCGCACTGATCCCCTGACGTACGACTTCGTTAATGGTGTATTCCAGGCCCTGAAAGCCCATCGAGGATTCAGCGTCTTCGTAGCGATTCTGAAACAGGCTGTAGGCGTAGCGCTCCCGGCTGCGCTCATGGACAAAGCTGTACATGGCCTCGTGATCCTGCGCATTCCAGGCATCGAGGAAGGACTGCACCACCTCGTCTGGCGCGGCGCGCACCACCTGGGCGACTTCCTCAGGCAGATCATCCGCAGCCGATGACGGCGGCGTGAGCACATCGCAGGCACTCAGCAGCAGCAGGCCGACCAGGGCCAGCAGGATGATTCGCATACGTGTTGGATGAACAGACCAGTGCATTTCAAAGCCTGTCAGCTTGACAATCCATCAGGCGGCTACTATACCGCCACGCAGTCTGAGCGTCTACGGGTGATCCCCCTACGCTCAGCGTGTGCCATGCTGCGCACGGGTGCGCGCAAAGGCGGCTGAGAGCACATCTGATTCTTACAAACTACCACCAAAAACGTAACGTTTTGTCATCTCAGTTCGATCGACCTTAATGGTACTAAGGTACGATAAGCGTTAAAATTGGCAGGGGTGATGTGGGGATCGCCTTATTTTATGTTGCATGTCCCACAAATAAGCCGAATTGTCCTGGCATGCTGCCAGCATGGAATCATTATCACACCGGACACAGGCGCAAACAGCGCTTGTTCCAGAAGGGAAGCCTAACAAATGAAGTATATGCGTCAGAACCTGCATTGGATCAGTGGACGAAGCCGCCTGATCGCGGTGTTATTGCTGGTTACTGTGTGGTTGGCCATACCTGATCTGTCGCTGCCACAGCTCGCGCCCCGGGTTGAGGCACAGCAGCCGTCAGTGACGCTCGGCGGCCTGGGCGACTATTTTCTCGGCTCAACGCTGGAGCTAACCGCGACATTCGACAATGTCGACCCGGTGGTGACGGGTTACGGCCCGTTCATCGACGTCTACCTGCCGACCAGGGGCGTGGATGGTGCCCCGAACCCGGATGGCCTGAGCTACGTACCCAACAGCGCCGTGTATCTGGGCGCGTCGGTCACGACATCGGCTCTGGTGTTTCCGTCTGGCCCAACGGGCGGCATCTGCCCGGCGGGACAATCCGCGGTGACACACCCCTACGCCGAAGACATCGATCAGGCAGCGATCCAGGTGTGCGGCTTCCCCGGCGATACGCTGTTGGTCTTCCAACTGCCCTTTGGTTCCTTCACCCCGGATCAGCCCGAAGCGACTGTTAATTTTCAGGTTGATCTGAGCGAGCTAGCGGATCTGAACGTACCGCTGCAACTGTATGCCCGGGGTGGCTTCCAGTTCGGCAGCGACCCATTAGACAACCCCTGCTGTGATCCGAGCGTGTTCATTGACGGCACGCCGTCCACCATTCTGGATAATCCCGCCGGCAGCGTAACGCCGATTCTGCTCGAAATCGAGAAGACGAGCACGCATCCCGAAGGCGAAACCGCCACCGGGCCGAACTACCCACGCAGCTATACGATCACGCTCAACGTGGCACCCGGCCAGGTAATCACTAATGTGGATGTCTTCGACTACTTCGATGACAACGTCGTCATCACTGGCGTTACAGCCCCGGGTGGCAGCGTAACCAGCCTGGGCGGCGGTGCGCCGACCTTCCCGTGGGGGCCGGCCCCCGCCGATGGGACGGCCAACGAGCTTGTCGTGAACTACCCCAGCGTGACCGGAACGGCCAACTTCGTCGTTGATTTCTTCGTACCGCTGAACAACGCTGGCGGCAGCGACATCGTTGCGTCGGGCAGCGGCGCCGACAGCACCACCGAAAACCGCGTCTATGCCGTGGGCGACTGGACACCCGTCGACCTGCGTGACGCTGGCGGCATCGATAACGCCATTGCAGGCGATGCAACCTGCCCGAGCTGCCCCCCAACCATCACGACGATCAATGAGAGCATCGCCGTTCAGAAGAGCGTCACCAACCTCACCGATGGCTCTAACTCGCCCGGTGATATCCTGCAATATACGGTCGAATTCCAGCTATCGGATTTCTTCGCGCTGGATGACGTCGAAATCATCGACACCATCAGTGACGGCCAGCGCCTCAACAGCGCCGTAACGGTGAGCTTCACACAGCACGGGTCCAGCTTCAGCAATACGGTGAACCCGGCAAACCTGGACGTGCGCGAGTACTTCACAGGCGGTTCTGAGGGGCCTGGTGCACTGCCGGACCCGGATGCACCAACCGCCACGCCAGGGACGACGGTGTTGTATGTCGATCTGTCCGGGGAGGTCCTGGACGAGCAGGGCCTGGGTGAAATCCTCGGCGGCTGTGTGCCTGCCGGCGGCACCGGTGGGCCTGATCCGGACTGCGCCGACTTCAACGGTGGGCCGACGACCGGTACACTCGTTTACAACACGGTCATCCTGGATAACTTCACAGATGACTTCCCCTCTGGCGATCAGAGCGTCGACAGCGGCGACACGCTGGATAACGCGCTCACGATCCGCGCTGAGACCGTTCTGGCCCCGGCGAACCTCGCCCCTACCGGTACGCCCAGCCAGGCGACGAACGACACCGGCGCTGCGATCAACATCGAAGCGGGGGCGCTGACGAAGCAAATCTACGCGATTACAGATACGGTCAGCGGCACCACAATCCTGAACCCCAGCGGCACGCCGGAAATCCGCGCAGGCGATTTAATTACGTTCCGGCTGCGTTACACGCTGCCGAGCAGCGACTTTGAAGACGTCGTCATCACAGATTATTTGCCGCTGCCCGTGCTATCTGCCGCGGAACTGACCACGTTCAATGACGTGATCGCCGATGGCAGCACTGCGCCGGGCGCAGGCATCCCGGCGGCGGGGACGGCCATGTACGGGCCGACCGGCGTCACCGACGGCAACCTGAACTTCCGCAGCGTACTTGCCAGCAACGGCGATACGCTCGACAACGGCCTGTTCGTGCCAACCCTGGGCGGGCCAGCGGCAAACGAGAACTTCAAGACGTTCACGTTTGGCAATTACGATGATCCGGCTAATCGCAGTTCGGTGATCGACGTTCTGTTCAGCGTAACCGTCAGCGATGACCCGTTCGCCGATGGGCTGTTCCTGACGAACTTCGCCCGGGTGACGATCAACGGCACGAATAACGACCCCGACGACAGCGACGACCTGATCCAGTTCCAACTGCGCACGCCGATTCTGCTGGTGCGCAAGGACATCACCGCCGTTGATAACCCCAATGCCACCGTTGACCCATCGACAGGCAACGCGACCAACGTTGATGCAGGCGATCTGATCGATTTTGAGATCACGATCGAGAACACGGGCGGCGATGCGGCCTATGATCTGGTGCTGACCGATGTTCTGCCGCCAGGTTTCGTCATCGACCCCGCCGAGCTGAACTTCACGATCCAGCAGGGCGATGGCACGCCGCTGAGCTTCACCAGTGCGACCAACAACCCGGCGGATTTCTTCAGCACGGGCATTCAGATTGTCGACCCGGCAGAAGGAGCCTGCCAGCATCCCGCCGTCGACCCGCTGAAATCCATCATCCTGATTCGCTACAGGCTGCGCGTTGATACGAGCGTCGGCGCGGGTGATGTGCTGATCAACACGACCACGCTCAGCAACTACGCCAGCGAAGATAACGGCGAGAACTATCTGGGCGATGATCCGGCTAACTATCCCAACGACGACGCAGAAGCGGAAATCGGCGGCGAACTACCTAAGGTCATCGTCGCCACCTCTGAGGGGCACACCTCTGACACTGAGACTGGCGCACCCGACGACCCACGCCCGGTGACGATCGGGGAAATCGTGCGTTACCAGCTCGCGTTCCGCATCCCTGAAGGCACGACGAACGGCCTGCAATTCGAGGATAACCTGCCCACAGGTATGCAGTACCTGAACGATGGCAGCACGCGCTTCGCCTTCATCAGCAGCAGCGGCAGCGCAATCACATCATCGGATGCGAACATCAACGGTGCCGGTGCAGGGATCGCTGGCAACAGCATCGTCACGCCGACAGCAGTCTTCCCGGCCAGCAACATTAGCGGCGGCGGCAGCCCCGGCGCGCCCGTCACGTTCAGCTTTGGGGATGTCTCCAACATCGAAAACGATACGGACGCTGAATTCATCGTGCTGGAGTTCAACGCGATCGTCTCGAACATCCCCGCCAACGAAGCCGGGGATCAGCGCAGCAACACCTTCACTATCCGCGTGAACGGCAGCGACTTCCGCACATCGGAACCGGTGACTGTCATCATACAGGAGCCGAATGTCGGCATCTTCAAGGGGAACTTCTTCGTCACCAGCGGCGACGCTGGCGACACGGTCACGTTCCAGCTCGTGCTGAACAACGCCGGCGACGCCAACGCCTATAACGTGCGTCTGGTGGATGTGCTGCCCGACAAGCTCGAGCTGGATGACCCGGCAGAGATCGAGATCATTCTTCAGGGCGGTGCGACTGGCCTCACCAACAACAGCGATATCAGTCAGGTGTACCCCAACCAGGATGTGATCGACATCACAGTCGATGTGATGCCGCCCGGTGCACAGGTCTTCCTGATTGTAAGCCCGACCGTGCGCAATGAGATCATCCCGGATGAGACCTTCACCAATTCGGCGACGGTCAGCTTTGCCGGGCTGCCCAATGGTGGCACCGACCCGAACCCGACTGGCAGCACGATTCCGGGCGCGCCGGGCGACCCGGACGGTGCCCGCGACGACAGCGATGACGGCAGCCTGCCCAACAAGTACTTCGCCGAAGACAGCAACAACATCTTCACGATGGACCGCCCGACGATCGTCAAGACGCTGGAGACGACCGGCGACCCCAACACCGCCAGCGATCAGTACGGCGCGGGCCGTGAGGACCTGGCTATCGGTGAGACAGTTACCTATCTGCTGACCGTCACCTATCCGGAAGGCACCACACCTGATTCCGAGACGCTGGACGACGGCGAGAGCGATAACGAAGACCTGGAAATCATCGGGGCAGAAGTTGTCGCCATCGGCGCGAACCTCTCCGGCTTCAACTACAGCATCGGCGATACAGACCTGACCAGTGCGTTTATCACACTGAGCGATGATAACGGCGACGGCATCATCGATCGTGCGACGTTCGATAACGGCGACATCCTCAACACGCCGGATGGCGTCGACGACACAAACGACCAGTTGGTGCTGCAGATCACCGCGCGTGTGGATGATAACCCCTCGAACGAGGACGGCGATGAGATCACCAATCGGGGCCGTAATCGCTGGACGAACGTGAACGGCGATATAATCGGCACAAGCGACCCGCTCGACAGCGACATCGTCGAGCCGGCCCTGACGCTCGACAAGAGCGTGACAGCCGCCAGCAACCCGGAGGCCGTCATCACCAATGGTGATGTCACCGGCGTTGATATTGGCGACACGATCACCTTCACGCTGACACTGGAAAACACAGGCACCGGCCCGGCCTACGACATCCGCATCACGGATACGCTGCCCAACAGCGGCGGCGTTGATTTCCTGGCCTTCGATGCGTTCGACGCGGCACAATCAACGTGTGATGCTCGCACGGGCTGGACGATTACAGAGGGCACGCCGGTTACGACGTTCGCCTTTGATGACCTGCTGGTGGGCGAGAGTTGCGAGATCGTCTTCACGGCCACGATCACGAGCAGCGTGCTGGGCGACGAGACCTACACCAACACGGCGCAGATCACCGAGTACACGTCACAGCCGGGCACAGTCGATGACGACCGCGTTTACGACCCGGTCGAAGAGACTGCCGACATCACCATCGCGCAGACGATCCCTGAGAAAACGATCGACGGCACCAGCGAAGCCCACACCAGCGACGGCACAGCCGATACCACCGCTGACCCGCGTCCGGTGGCCATTGGCGAAGTCATCACATACCGGCTGGTCACCACCCTGCCGGAAGCACAGACGAACAATCTGCTGCTGGTCGATACGCTGACGGACAACATCGAATACATTGATGGCAGCGCCCGCATCAGCTATCTGGCGGATACGACGGTCACGTTCAGTGATGCGGCCTTTGCAGGCGTGACGAACGCACTGGAGCCGACTTTCACCTTCCCGGCCAGCAATATTGACCTGACCGGTAACCTGCTCACCTTCCAGGTTGGCGACCTGTTCAACAACGACGACGACAGCGGCGCTGAGTTCATCATTGTTGAATTCGCTGTGGTGGTCGTCAACAGCAGCGTCAATAACCTGGGCGACATCTGGGCGAATACTTACGAAGTCTTCACCGACAATCAGAGCGACGTATCGACGTCACGCGGCGTCTCAGAGCCTGTTTATGCCATCGTGCATGAGCCGGATCTGACGGTCGATAAAGTGCTGACCAGCGCTGCAAACGTTGAGGGCGGCGATACTGTCACCTATGAGATCACGATCACAGCGGCGGGCGGTGCCAATAACTCCGATGCCTTCGACATCAACGTGACCGACACACTCGATCCACGCCTGAACCTGGTTTCGGTCACCGTGACGAGCGACCCTGGCTACTATGTGGAGAGTTCACGCACCGTCAACACCGGCCCCGGCGGAGATTTCGACATCACCTTTGTTGAACTACGGGCCGGTGACAGTGTGACCCTGGCGATCACCGCGACCGTTGAACCAACGGTGGTGATCGGCGACACCATCACGAATACCGTTGATATTCGTTATACAAGCCTGCCCGGTGAGCAGGGCACCAACGACGCCACGCCGGGTGCCAGCGGCGCACCTGATGGCGAGCGCAACGGCAGCGGTACCCCCGCTGAGAACGACTACATCGCCACCGATGATGCCGACATCGACCTGACCGTGACCGGCACCGTCTCCACTGAGAAGACGATCGCCGGCACTACCGAGGCCCACACCAGCGAAGGCACCGCCGATACCAGCGCCGATCCGCGGCCGCTGGCGATTGGTGAGGTCATCACGTACCGGCTGGTCAGTGCGCTGCCGCAGGTCACCTCACCGGATGTGATCGTCACGGATATTCTCACGCCCAACATCGAATACATCACTGGCAGCGCACGCATCAGCTATCTGGCCGATAGCGTGATGGACTTCGAAGGCGACTTCGCCGGCATCGCTAATGAACTCACGCCGACGCTGCCGATCCCGGCTGGCCGCATCACCTTTGATGCCAGCCGGACGCTGACCTTCGACGTTGGGCAGGTGGTCAACAACGACGCCAGCGACGCGAATGATGAACTGCTCATCATTGAGTTTGACGCCGTTGTCGTCAACACCAGCGACAACACGCTCGGTGATATCTGGGCGAACAACTTCAGCATCGATACCAATAACGATGGCACGCTGGAAAGCACTTCTGGTGAGGTCTGGGCGACCGTACAGGAGCCACAGCTCACGGTCGATAAGGCACTGGTGCCACCGGCTCCGGTCGATGCTGGCGATCCGTTGAACTACACGATCACCATCACGGCTGCGGGTGGGCCAGCCAACACCGATGCCTTCGACATCAACGTGCTGGACGTCCTGCCCACGACGGTCGATCTGATCGGCGTGAGCATCGATACCAACCCCGGCTACGTCGTCATCGACGACGACAGCAGCACGCTGGGCGCGGGCGGCACCGTCGATGTGACGCTGAATGAACTGCAGGCGGGCGACGTGGTCGTGCTGCTGGTGAGCGGTACGCTCAACGATACGGTTGTGGCTGGTCAGACGGTGCTCAACACGGTGGACGTCACGTATACGAGTCTGCCGGGCGAACAGGGCACCAACGACGCCACACCTGGCAGCAGCGGCGCACCCGATGGCGAGCGCGACGGCAGTGGTACACCCGCTGAGAACGACTACATCGCCACCGATGACGAAAGCTTCGACGTACCGGGTGGCCTGACGCTGGACAAGCTGGCGACACCCTCGGCCACGATCGGCGATACTGTCACGTATGCGCTGACGCTCACGCTGATCGAGGGCACGACGAACAATGTCGTCATTGTGGATACCCTGCCCGACAACCTGGACTTCATCCCTGGCAGCGGCCTCGTCATTTTCACGACGCCGGGCAGCAGCACCAGCATCACGCCGACCTTCGTCTTCGCTGACCCCGTCCTGACGATTACGCTGGGCGACGTCACCATCCCGGCCGCAGCCGAAGCAGACACGCTAACGATTACCTATCTGGCGCGGGTCATGGACGATCCGGTCAACGTGGACGGCGAGATCAAGACCAACGCGGCAGCCGCCACGGCTGACGGCGGTCTCTCTGATACGGCTGCCGCAACCACCACGCTCACCGAGCCGGTGCTGACGATCGACAAATCAGCCCCGGTGACGGCAGGTGATGGCGGGGACATCGTCAGCTATACGATCACCGTCGCCCATGATGCGACCAGCACCAATGACGCCTATGATCTGGTGATCGACGATCTGTTCGCCGATGCGAACCTCAACTTCGTGAACGCGGCAAGCGGCGCGAACGACCCGACGGCGACCATCACTGGCGGCACCGGGACGGCGACCATCACCAGCGGCCTGGGCGCAGGCGATACCACGCTGCGCGTCGAGGTTGACGTGCTGGAACAGGGCGCGACGCTGGAGATCACCTTCGACGCGCAGATCATCCCCGGCGTGGCAGCGGGCATCACCGTCAGCAACACGTCCGACCTGACCTGGGATACACAGGACGACGACGGCGCGCCAGAAGAACGCAGCTACGCGGCGAGCGATGACTATCAGCTTACGACCGCTGCGCCGACCTTCGACAAAACTGTGTTTGCAACTTCGGTGATCGATACCGGCACCGATCAGGGCGACCCGGCACTGGACGATGTGACCATCGGCGAAACGGTGACCTTTGAGATAGGCGGAGAAATCCCCGAAGGCGACAACACCATCATCATCACCGATACGCTGCCGGACATCATGACGCCGATCAGCGCGGAAGTGATCAGCATTGATGCGCCAATCAGCAGCCCGAACCTGAGCGCAGGGGATGCCGAAGACGAGACCGACACGCTCAACGCCTTCATCAACTACGAAGATAACCTCAACGGCGATGGCATCGCGGATACGGTCGTCTTCGACTTCGGCCTGGTCAGCAACCCGCCGACAGCGGGCGATGAGTTCATCATTGTTCGCGTGACGGCGCGCCTGCTGGATGACGCGGGCAACGCTGATGGTCAGACTAAGACCAACACCGCCGAAATCGACTTCGGCGCGGGCACGCAGAGCGCCACGGCTGACTTCGAAGTCGTCGAGCCTGTCGCCACGCTGGAGAAGACCTTCATCCCGGATGCGCAGGTCCGTGGCGGCACCGTCGAGATGATCCTGGTCGCCAGCAATCTGGCGGCTGACGGTGCGACCGCCCCGCTGTACGACGTCAACGTGATCGACATCCTCGATGACTGGCTCGATGTGACCGGCGTCGTGGTCGATTTCAACGCAGCAGCCGCCGGCTCTACAGCAACGGATAACAGCATCATCACGCCAGGGTACGCGCCGGGCGTCACGGATGATATCGACATCGTGATCGACGTGCTGCCCATCGACGGCGTGGCCACCATAACGGTGACGATGGTCATCGACCCGGACGCAGATACAACCCTGCTGCCGCGCGTCATCACCAATACGGCAGAACTCACCGGAGACACGCTGCCGGGTGAAGATGATGTCGACCGCGACCTGACCGATGATGCCACCGACGACCTGAACGTGGTCATTCCGACGCTGCTCGTCACCAAGACAGATAGCGTGGACCCGGTCATTGCTGGTGGCAGCTTCCAGTACACGATTACCGTTGAGAACAGCGGCACGCCCGACGTGGACGCCAGCAGCGTCGTCCTGACGGACGAACTGCCAGCGGGCATCACGGTGACGCTGGTTCAGCCTTCGCAGGGCACCTGCCAGCCGATTGTCGGCGGCGTGCTGACCTGCAACCTGGGCGACCTCGCCAGCGGCAGCAGTGCCACAGTCACGATCAGTGCTAACGTCAGCGCGACGCTGGACGATGGCAGCACGCTGAACAACGTCAGCTACGTCACCAGCCAGGAGGGCAACAACGGCAACGACGGCAACGATACGCCTGATGACGGCGACGATGCCCGCGCAGAAGAAGTCACCGACGTCATCCGCCGCGTGGACCTGGACCTGACCAAGAGCGTTGACGATCCCTCGCCGGAAGAAGGCGACCTGGTGGCCTTCACGGTGCGCGTGGAGAACAACGGGCCGAGCCAGGCAACCAACGTCGTCGTCACCGATACGATCCCCGCTGGCCTGACCTTTGTGCGCTTCGTGCCGACCTCGCTGCCGTGCGTCTATACGGCACCCGCGCTGATCTGTACCTTCTCGGAACTGGGGGCGGGTGACGTTCGCACAATCGGCATTGAAGCGACTGTCGACGCGGGCACCAGCGGCAGCACCCTGGTCAATACCGCGGTCGTCACCACGACAGAAAACGAGACGGACAACACCAACAATAGCGACAGCGCCAGCGTCACCGTTGATGGCGCCGACCTGAGCATCATCAAGACGGTCGATAACGCAACGCCCAGCGAAGGCGACAGCATCATCTACACGCTGACCGTCACCAACAATGGCCCGGCGACCGCCACCGGTATCGAAGTCACCGACGACCTGAGCGGCCTGCCGGTCACCTACGTCAGCGACGACAGCGCCAGCACGAGCACCACTTACGACCCGGCAACGGGCATCTGGACGCTGACAGGCGTCAGCCTGAGCGCAGGCGACAGCCTCAGCCTGAATATCACCGTCACTGTGGATGCCGGGGCGAGCACACAGCCGCAGCCGATCGTCAACAATGCGGCGATCACGGCCAGCGATGTGACGGATAGCAACCCGGCCAATGACGCCGACGACGCCGAAATCGCCATCGACGGGCTGGACCTACGCGTTCAGAAGCAGGTCAGCGACGCCACGCCCAGCGCGGGGGATACCATCATCTACGGCATCCTGCTGACGAACCTGGGCGCGGGCGATGCCACTAACATCGTCGTCACTGACGACCTGAGCGGTCTGCCGGTCACCTACGTCAGCGATAACAGCGGCACTTCCGGCACGACTTACGACCCGGCGACGGGCGCATGGTCGATCCCGGCGCTGGCCGCAGGCGACAGCCTCAGCCTCAATATCACCGTCACCGTGGATGCGGGCGCGAGCGTCGGCAGCTACACGAACATCGCCAGCCTGACCAGCGTCGACCAGACGGACGCCAACCCGGATAACAACGTCGATGACGCCGTCATCACGCTCAGCGGCCTTGATCTGGCGCTGGTGAAGACGGTCGACAACCCGACGCCGAGCGAGGGCGATACCATCGTCTACACGCTGACTATCACCAATAACGGCCCCGGCAACGCGACCGGTGTCGTGGTCAATGACGACCTGAGCGCGCTGCCCGTGACGTATGTCAGCGACGACAGCGCCAGCACAGGCACCACCTACGATGCCGTCAGCGGCGATTGGACGATCGGTGCGCTGGCCGCAGGCGACAGCCTCAGCCTGGAGATCACCGTCACCGTGAACACCGGCACCAGCGGCAGCAGCCTGCCGAATACGGCCAGCATCACAAACGTTGATCAGCCGGATAACGATCCGAGCAACGACAGCGACGACGCCGTGATCGCCGTCGAAGGGCTGGACCTGGCGCTGGTGAAGACGGTCGACATCGAAACGCCATCCGAGGGCGATACGATCGTCTACACGCTACAGCTCACCAACAATGGCGCGGCTGATGCGACAAACATCACCGTCACCGACGATCTGAACGCGCTGCCGGTGACTTACGTCAGCGATAACAGCGCCGCCCTGCTGGATAGCGCCAGCAACCCGACCGCCTACAACGCGGCCACCGGCGATTGGACGATCGGCGCGCTGGATGCGGGCAGCAGCCTGAGCCTGGAGATCACCGTCACCGTGGATGCGGGCACCAGCGGCACAGACATCACGAATACGGCCAGCCTGACCGCCGTCGATCAACCGGATGGCGACCCGGCCAACAACGATGATGACGCGGTCATCACGGTGGGCGGCGTCGATCTCGCGCTGACGAAAGTCGTGGATAACCCGGCCCCATCACAGGGCGATACGATCACCTACACGATCACCGTGACCAACAACGGCCCCGGCAACGCGACCGGCATCCAGGTGATAGAATCACTGCCCATCGATGGCGTGACCTTCACGCTGGCCAGCGCGACGACGAGCCAGGGCACGTTCACGGCCGCCCCGCCTGTCAGCGTGTGGGATGTGGGCGCGCTGGCCGCAGGTGACAGCGCCACACTCGAACTGAGCGTGACCGTTGAAATCGCCAGTGGCGCGGTACCCAACACCGCGACGATCTCCGCTATCGACCAGCCCGACAGCGACCCGACCAACAACGAGGATCAGGCGAATATCGCGCTGGGCGGTACCGATCTCGCCGTGACGAAGATCGCGGATAACCCGGCCCCATCACAGGGTGATACGGTCACCTACACCGTCACCGCCAGCAACCTGGGACCGAACGACGCGACCGGCGTCGTGGTGGTCGATATTCTGCCAGCAGGCCTGACCTACGTCAGCGATGACAGCGCGAGCACAAGCACCACTTACGACCCGGCAACAGGCGACTGGACCATTGGTGATCTGGCCGCAGGCGACAGCCTCGTGCTCAATATCGAAGTCACGGTTGAAGTTCCAGCAGGCACCATCGATAACGACGCCGACATCAGCGGTGATCAGGATGACCCGAACCCGGATAACAATAACGACACGGCAACGATTGCCGTCGGTGGCGCGGATCTCAGCCTGACGAAGATCGTTGACAACCTGACGCCGAACCTCGGCGATTTCATCACGTACACGGTCACGGTCCGCAACGACGGCCCGAACACGGCCTTCAACGTGGAAGTCACCGATACGCTGCCAGCGACGGTCACCTACAGCGGCGTCTTCACCGCGACTCAGGGCACCTTTGACGGGTCGCTGTGGGTCGTCGGCACGCTGGCAGATGGTCAGAGCGAGTCGCTGAGCATCACCGTACAGGTCACCAGCCTGGGGCCGACGGAGAACATCGCGGAAGTCACCGCCAGCGATCAGCCCGACCCGGACAGCACGCCTAACAACGGTGATCCGACTGAGGATGACTACGACACATCCGGCACCATCTTCGATCCGCCGTTTGGTCGCAAAGTCTTCGACGACAGCGGCCTGCCGCAACTGGAATGGAACATCGTCTGGGTGAACCCGGGCACCGCCGCCGTGACCGCAGAAGTCATCGATGATGTCCCGGCGGGCACAACCTACGTGCCGAACAGTCTGGAGTGCTTCGGCAACAACCTTACGACCAACGTCTGCGAATACGACCCGCTTAACGAACGCATTCGCTGGCAGGGCGTCATCCAGCCGGACCCTGGCGCGACCAGCATCGAAGAAGCACAGAACGCGCTGAACATCCGCTTCCGTGTGACGGTGGATGACAGCGTCAACGAAGTCTTCAACGAAGCGTTCCTGACGGATAATGGCGACACCCGTACGACGGGCGTCGTCCGCTGGGAGCGCGTGCCGGAAGGCCGCCCGGTCGCACCGGATACGGAAATCATCATCGATAAGAGCGCCGAGCCGAGCTTCGTCACGCCGGGCGACAACCTGACGTGGATCATCAACGTGACCAACGTGGGCCAGAACGAAGCGCAGAACGTCAACGTACGCGACGTGCTGCCAACGGGGCTGGAAATCCTCGGCGCGACAGCCAACGATGGCAGCGTCACCGTGCAAGGGCAGGAAGTGATCTACTACATCGCGGCCCTGGCCCCTGGTCAGCGCGATACGCTCCGCATCGAGACGCGGGTCAGCCCGGACCTGACGGCACCGTTCATCCTGACGAACGTCGTCACCCTGGCAGGCGACAACTTCCCGGATGGTGAGGCGACAGCCAGCGCCATCAGCGTGGACGAACTCCCGGCCACCGGCGAGAATCCGTTCAGCGGCTGGCAGGGGCCGGCCCTGCTGGCGCTGATCGTCGGCATGGGCGGCGCACTGCTGACACTGTGGCGTCATCTGGCGCGGGCGGCAGCGCGTTCATAGACGATAGCGCACACAGGTAAACAAAAAGGGGCGGGATCTCATCCTGCCCCTTTTTGCATTAATGCTGATAGCAGGCCATGTGAGAATGCAGGCAATCAGACGTCAAACCGTATACAGGCGGCGACTCAGTCGCGGGGCGGCAAGAAGACGCGCTTGGCCTTCGGCGTGGGCAGATTGCGCTCTAAAAGGCTGAACTGTGTGAAGCCCAGGCTGAGCCATGCCGCCAGCAGCGGCGCGATCGAAGGCGCGCCCATCTGCGTGAGGGAATCAAGGTAGATGTTGAAGACGCTGGCAGCCAGCGCAGCGCTGAGGGTGGCTATCGCACACCAGACCGGCCAGTTGACCGGATGCACTGTAAAGGGGCGGAAGACCAATCGCAGGCCCAGGCCAATCATCAGGCCAATGACGAGGGCCGTCAGACCAGCGGCCATGAGCGGCGGCAAAGGCAGCGTCAGTTGTGATGCAGCCACCGCGAAAATCGGCAGTACAGCGAACCAGAGTGCAATATTGGTGATACGCAACAGGTTATTGTTGATCATAATTTTCCCCTCTTTTGACAACACCATACCACCAAAAGGCGAAAATCGCGCGATTTTTCGCAGATTTTTAAAAGTACCAACGCGATATTTACGATCCGCAACGGGGCGAAAACAGGCCAGCGTGGGCAAATCGTCTTGTCGGCCTGACGCGGCTTAGGTACACTGACATCGTGCCATTCATTGAGCGCCGAGGCTAAGATGATCCCAGGCAATCCACCACCTAAACCGCCGCTGCCACCCCGCTACAACTGGGCAGAAGTCTGGACAGCGGCGTTGACCCGGCCATCCGTGCCGACCTATACGGAACTGCTGAACGACCCGGCGGCGAAACCGCGCCGCGCTTACGCCTGGATTTATCTGGCCGCGCTGGCGACGACCTTCGCCCTGTCGTATGCCCTGTTTAGCGACCCATCGCTGATGGCAGCGCTCAGCGCCACGCCGGAGCTTGACGGGGCAGATATACAGGGTGCGCTGCTGCCCTCGCTGCTGTGTGTCGTGCCGTTCGCCAGCGCCTTCGCGGTGCTGATCTTCATCGCGCTGATCTTCCTGATGCAGGTCGTCGCTGGTCTGATGGACCCGTCGCCCGATAAGTCGCAGACGATGGGGCGCTTCCCGCAGCTGGCGTATCTGATGGGGGCGATCCTGGCACCGCTCAACCTGCTGAGTGTACTTTTCGTGCTGCTGCCCGCACTCGGCATCCTCAGCCTGGCGGTGACGATTTATCAGTTTTTCCTGATGTGGCAAATTATCCGGGCGGTATACGACTTCGACCCACCCCGTACAGCAGTGATCCTGGCGGTGTTCGTCGCTGGGACGTTGCTACTGTCGGGGTTTTTCCTGTAAACAGCCCGGGTACGCTCTCATGACTGAGGCTTTCCTGACACGACCGCATACGCGCTATAAACTCTCATTCATCGCCGCCGCCCGTGAGTTCATCAAAGAGGGCACCTGGCACGGCTGGAAACCTTCTATCCTCCAGCACGAGTTCGAGAGTTATGTCGACAACACGCTGCTGATGGCTACCGATCCGCCGCCGGGGCTGGTCCCGCAGACGGATTACTGGCTCATCGTCGACGGTGAGACCTACGCCGGGCGCGTCAGCATCCGGCATCACCTGATACCTGGTCTGGAGCGCTACGGCGGGCATATCGGCTATGAAGTGCGACCTACGCAGCGCCTGCGGGGCTACGGCACGCTCATGTGTCGGCTGGGCATCGTCGAAGCGCGTCGGCTGGGCATCCAGCGTATACTCATCACCTGTGACGATGACAACATCGGCAGTCAGAAAATCATTGAAGCCAACGGGGGCGTGCTCACAGATAAGGTCGATAACGGCCGTTACGTCCTCACGCGGCGCTATTGGATTGAGGCACCAGAATGAATGACTCTCCTGAGAAAGAAAAACGTAAGCGCAGCGCGCTCGAAGCCCGCAACGCCGAAAAGCGTCAGCTGGTGCTGACGGCGCTGATGGTGCTGGGCCTGGGGCTGGCCGCGACGGCTGCCTTCGTACTGGTCGCACCGGCTGCGCCGACGCCGCAGGCCGCCGTCGTCGCAAATGAGGCATCCGCCTCCGGACCACCGGACGAAGCGCCTCTCGCCGTCAGCGCAGATGACCCGTGCAATCCGATCATCAAATCTGGTGTCGATCCCGATATGGCGAGTGCGATCGCCTCACTGCTGGATACCGCAGGCATCGGCTATGGTGACGTCACCGTGCAGACTCAGGAAGAAAAAGAGACCTGCTACAGCGAGGCGAGCCAGGTCTATTATGACCGCGACACGCGGGTTAACGCTTATTCACCCTGGGTGACGCTGGAAGCCGCCGAAGATGACTTCGGCCGTGGGATGCAGATTGCCGATCTGGTCAACGCGCTGGCCGAGTTCGACCTGCCGCGCCCTGGTGACCTGATCATCACCTTCTACGGTGGCGAATCTGATGTCCGCTGGCAGTGGCCCTATCAACAGATTCAGCAGGAAGTCGCCAACGACACCGCCCCGGATGTGCTCTACAGCTTAGGGCTTCAATAAGGCCGCAGTCGTCCTATCCAGGGCAATAAAGCAGAAAAATGAATCAGAAAAATGAATGGGGCCGCAGCGCTGCGGCCCCTGCGCTTTATCGGGCAAGCGTGAAGCTCCTGCACATCGCCTTTACGCTCAGGCGGAGGCGGTCCGGCGTGAGAGCCACACTGCCAGCAGCCCGGCCAGTCCCAGGGCGGAGGCCCAGTAGATCAACTGCGCCACGAGGCTGAACTCGTAGTTCGCGGCGATCTGCGGCACGATCTCCGTCAGGAAGCCGAACAGCCCCACAGCCACCAGCAGCAGCCCCGAAGCGCGCGTCAGCGCGTCGTGATGGCGACCGAGCCAGCTCACGATGCGACGCTGTGCCGGCAGCGCGATCAGCGGCAGCGCGACCAGCGGCCAGCCGAAGCCCAGCCCGAACGCCAGGAAGTACAGCAGCCCGCCGACAATATCACCTGCGCCAGCGCCGACCGTAAACGCGCTCAGGATGATGGGGCCGGTGCAGGGCAGCGTCATCGGGCCGAAGAACAGGCCATACACGTATGCGGTCAGCGGGCGATTGCGCAGCATGGGTGCCTGGGCCGTCTGCAGGCGGGCGAAGGGATTGCGCCCCGCCAGCATCAGACCACCCAGCACGATCACTGCGATATAGATGACCGGCAGCAGCACCGGCAGAATATCACCGAAGCCCGCGCTCAACAGGGCCAGCAGCAGCCCGATCAGGATCATCATCGACAGCACACCGGCCAGCACCAGCGCCCCCAGGAAGGCGGCGTTCAGCGTGGACTGCGGCTTGTCCGGCGAGGTCCCGGCGAGGAACGCGATCAGACCGGGATACAGGGGCAGCAGGCAGGCATTCGTGAAGATCGCCGCGTTGCCCAGGGTGAAAGCTAACCATAACTCGCTCATATGCGCTGCTCCTCATCACTCATTGGATCGGGCGTGAGACTGAACCGCTTACGAGCTGGCCACATTTCGCGGGGCAAAAGCGCGCAAACCGTTCAGTCACTGCCCGTAAAACTTACCCTACTGCGCGGCGGCAGCCTGAACCATCGCCACGATCTGTTCCGGGCTGTGCGAGCCTGTGCTGAGACCACTCAGGCTGCCATCCGGGCCGATCAGGAAGTGCGGTGTCGCCGGCGGGTTGTTGACAGTGCGCCCGAACTCAGCAACCAGCGCGTCGAGCAGTTCCGGCGTGGCAGCGGCGAAGGTCCAGTCGAAGCCCTGCGTCTCCTGATACTGGGCCAGCACATCCGGGCTGAGGCCAGCTTCAACGCTCAGGCCGATGAACACGACCTGCTCGGAATCAAGCTGCGGGATCGCATCGCGGACGCGGCGTAGTTGTGCGCGGCAGTTGCTGCACCAGGTCGCCATCGGCTCGACGTAGACGGTGCGCCCGGCGAAATCAGCCAGGGTGAAAGTCTGGCCACTGCGCGCATCGACCAGCTCAAGCGAGGCCCAGGCCGGTCCGTTGTAGTCACCCGACATGTCATCACCGGACATGTTCTCGTCAGACATGTTCTCGTCAGACATGTTCTCGTCAGACATGTTCTCGTCAGACATAGCGCTGTGGGTTGGTTCAGCGGATGGGGCCGCAGCCTCGGGGGCAGCGGTGGGGGTCGGCGCTGCCGCCGGGCTGCAGGCGGCCAGGATAATCAGCAGGGCGATTGCGCTCGATGCGATGAACAGTATACGCTTCATGACTCGTCATTCCCTCATATCGTATGATTCTGATTTGATCGTCAGGTTGAGCAATCTATGCACGCGCCTCACGATAGAGGGAGATGCTTACGGAAGAATTGCGAAGCGTAAATAAGTGATAAAAGCGCGGGGAGACTTTATGGCGACCTCATCCCAGGCCCCTCACGGGTTGGAGGGGCGGAACTGGGAATAAGGTCACAGCGGTGAAGGAGGAACAGCGGGACGCTCAGTTAATCGTCGCCCCGGTGAAGAATTTCCGCAGGGCATCCGATGCGCTTGCGTCGCGCAGGTAGGTGATATGCTCGCCACTGAACGGGATCGGCTCCATGCCGAAGTGGTTGACCAGCGCGTTATCCGGTACCGTGTTCGGTACGGCCAGCAGTTCGAGGAGGCTGGTCGTCACCGGGGAGCCGGGCAGCACAGTCTGCATGACGAGGACGACCGGGCGCAGCAGCCAGACGGGCGCGGGCACCATGACGCGTGAGGTATCCAGCGTCTTGATGATGCGCCGTTCGATCTCGCCCAGGGTGAGCACCTCCGGCCCACCGACGGTGTACTCCTGGTCGATGGTGCTGTCATCGTCCAGGGAGCGCACGCTGGCTTCCGCCACATCATAGACGGAAACTGGCTGGAATTCCGCCGTGCCGCCGCCTACCAGCGGGAAGACGAACGGCGTCAGGCGCACCAGACGGGCGAAGGTGTTGAAGAACTCATCCTGAGGGCCGAAAATGGCCGAAGGCCGGAAGGCCGTCCACTTCAGATTGGAGGTCGCGACGTACTCCTGAGCTTTACCCTTACTCGCCAGGAAACGATAGGACAGGCTGCTATCGGCCCCGTTCTGGCTGATATTGATGAAGCGCTTCGCCCCGGCTTCTTCGGCGGCATCGACGACGTTGATCGTGCCCTGATAGTTGACTTCTTCATACGTCGTGTCGCCCTTCTCCATGCTGATAGCGACGGTATGGATCACCGCTGTACAGCCCTTGAACAGCGGCCGGATGCCTTCGCGGTCGGTCACGTCGCCGCGTACAATTTCGATCTTATCGGCCAGGCTGCCCAGCCGCATCTTGGCTTTATCTGGATTGCGCACCATCGCCCGGACGTCGATACCACGCTCGACGAGTTTACTGACGATGTTATTGCCGACGAATCCGGCTGCGCCTGTTACCAGGACGGTCATAACGCACTCTCTCCCAGAGATAGGCCGGTGATCTACCAATCGTCCACCAAACACCGGCATGGTCACTCGGTCGTTATGCTAGCGCGTGACCATGAGGTAAACATGAACAACGGGTAACAGGGGCGCATCAGAACGCCGCCTGTCGCCTGCGGACCAATCGCGCTGGATGTGTGACAGGCGGCATGACGAGTGGTACAATCCACCGGCAAATGGCGGGGATATCTGCACCCTTCGCCATCAGGACCTTCAACCAGGGACACAGGGAAAAAGACCTTGTTTGATCTCAAAGCGCATTTGAAAACCTTATCCGAAGCACACGCGCCAAGCGGGCACGAAGGCCCCGTCCGCGAGCTGATTCGTGAGGCGTGGGCCGGGCTGGTCGATGACTTCGAGCAGGACGGCCTGGGCAGTCTGATCGGCATCAAACGTGCGACGCGCTCCATCGACCCGCCGCGCAGGATCATGCTGGCCGCCCACATGGACGAGATCGGCCTGATGGTGCGCGACATCGTCGATGGCTTTCTGGTGGTGCATCGCATCAGCGGCATCGACAATCGCGTTATGCCAGCACAGCCGGTGATCGTCCACGGCAAGCGCCCGCTGAAGGGCGTCGTCGCCACCATCCCGCCGCACCTCTCGAACCCTGAAGACCGCAAGACCTATCCGACGATGGATCAGCTCGTCGTCGACGTCGGCCTGAGCGCAGACGAAGTGACGGAGCTGGTCACGATTGGCGATCTCATCACGCCGGATGCGCCCATGCTGGAGATGGGCAATGGGCTGGTCTCTGGCAAAGCCTTCGATGATCGCGCCTGTGTAGCCATCGTGACGTATGCCCTTGATGCGCTGCAGAACATGCAGCACAGTTGGGATGTCTATGCCACCGCCACCGTCCAGGAAGAGAGCGGTCTGCTGGGGGCGCGGACGGCAGCCTATCACATCGGGCCGGATGCAGCGATCGCGCTGGACGTGACCTTCGCCCCGCAAAGCGGCGTCAACAACGACGAGGCCTTTGAGATGGGCAGCGGCCCGGTCATCGCACTGGGGGCGAATATTCACCCGGGCCTGTTCAATAAGCTGATGGATACCGCCCGCAAGAACGAAATCAAGCACCAGACAGAAGCCATCGTCGGGCCAACGGGCACCGACGCCTGGGCGATCCAGGTCGCACGCGCGGGCATCCCGACCGCGCTCATCAGCGTGCCCATCCGCAATATGCACTCGCCCGTCGAGACGCTCGACCTGAAAGACCTGGAGCGCGCTGGTCGTCTGCTGGCGCTGTTCATCGCCGGGCTGGATGCGGACTTCCTGCAGGCGATCGATTGGGATGATCTGAAAGACGCTACCGCCGGCTGATCACGGCCCGGATAGCCTAGCGTAGGGGATCGAATTATGACTTTTGATGAAGTAATTCAGATGTTGCAAGCGGGTGACGCCAACGACCGGATAGAAGCCGCCCGGATGCTGGCCGACAACCAGAACGACCTCAGCGACGACGAATATCGCACCGCTGTGCGCGCCCTGCAAACCGCCCTGGCTGATCCGGACCCACAGGTCATTATGGTCGTGATGGAAGCGCTCAGTCGCTTCACCCGCGAGACGAGCGAGATGCAGGCCGTCATCAGCGAAGATGACGACGCCGAAGAACTGGTGACTGTGGCGACCTGCAGCGTCTGCGGCAAGCCGGAGGTGCTGGTCGATCCATCGACATGTGAATACGAGAACTGCCCATACAAGTAAATCATGCAGGTCTGGTGTGGCACGCCCTGCGCGTGCGCTTAATCAACGCTGATTATCAGGCAACGACGAGTGAAAAACGCCTATGAGTGACTATCTGCAAGCCTTATCGGAAGCGTTCGGCGTTTCCGGTGATGAGCGGGCCGTACGTAAGATCGTGCTGGACGCCATCAAGGATCACGCCGAAGACATCCACATCGACGCGCTCGGCAGCGTGACGGCGCTCAAACGCGGTACCGGCACGCCAGCGGTGCGGGTGATGCTGGCCGCACACATGGACGAGGTCGGCTTCATGGTGACGGGCATCGACAGCAACGGCATGCTGCGCTTCACCAATGTCGGCGGCATCGACGAGCGCATCCTGCCGGGGCTGCGCGTGCGCGTCGGTGCGAACGCCCTGCCCGGTGCGATCCTGTGGACGCCCATCCACAAAAACCGCGATCAGAACGTGGTCAAGATGAGCAATCTGCGCATCGATATCGGCGCGAACAGCCAGAGCGCCGCCGAGAGCAAGGTCAAGCCTGGCGACCGTGTAGCCTTCGACAGTGAATTCACGGAGATCACCGACAGGATCGTGCGCGGCAAAGCCTTCGATGATCGCGTGGGCTGCGCGCTGCTGATCGACGTCCTGCGCGGCGGCCCGTATCCGGTCGATGTGCTGGCGGCCTTCACCGTGCAGGAGGAGATCGGCCTGCGTGGGGCGCTGGCTGCCGCACAGCGTCTGGAGCCAGACATCGCCATCGCCCTGGAAGGCACCACCGCCCACGACGTCATCGACCCGGACGCCAACCCCGACGATCTGACGCGGCCTAACCCTGGCTGCAAACTGGCACACGGCCCCGTCCTGACCATCATGGATCGCTCGATGATCGTGCCGCCGCATCTGGTGCGCTTTTTGCGAGAGACTGCTGAAAGTAACGACATCCCATACCAGATCAAGACGGCGCTGGGCGGCGGTACCGATGCTGGCAGCATCCACACGAGCAATGCCGGTATCCCCTCCGCCGTGATCAGCATGCCCTGTCGCTATATTCACGCGCCGCGTGCGCTGCTACACCGCGACGACTACGCCAACACCCTGCGCTTGATCCAGGCGGCGCTTAACGCGCTGACGCCTGAGGTCATCGCACCCGCGACCACCCTTTGACCCAATCAGGAGACACGACGGTGTTTGAACTCATCAAGAAACTGACAGAAGCCTGGGGGCCATCCGGCTATGAGCATCGCGTGCGCGAGATCATCGCGGATGAGGTGCGCGATCTGTGCGACGAGATGCGCGTCGATGGCCTGGGCAACCTGATCTGCCGCGTTGGTTCCGGCGGCAAGAAGGTCATGATCGCCGCCCACATGGACGAAATCGGCGTGATGGCGAACTATACCGAGCCAGAGACGGGCTATCTGCGCTTCGCCAACATTGGCGGCCTGATCTACACCACGCTGCACGGCAACCGCGTACAGTTCGAAGACGGCGCGATTGGCGTCATCGGCGCGCATGATGCCTTCGGCAAGGGGCGCACGTCAGCCAACGGCGTTGACCAGTTTTATATCGATGTGCAGACAGAAAACGGCAGCGTCGCACGCGAGGGCCAGCCGGCCTCCTTCTGGCGCGAGGCGCAGCAGCGCGGCAACCGCGTCATCGCCAAAGCGCTCGATGATCGCATCGGCTGCGTCGTCGCCATCGAAGCGATGCGCAAGCTCAATAAGCAGACACCGCACGAAGTCTACTTCGTGTTCACCGTGCAGGAAGAAGTCGGCATCCGTGGGGCGAAGGCCGCCGCCTATGGTGTCGCGCCGGATATCGGCATCGCCCTGGATGTGACTGCCACCGGCGATGAAATCCACAATCGCAAGATGGCCGTCAGACTGGGCGGCGGCGCGGCGATCAAGGTACACGATACCAGCCTGATCGTGCCGCCAGCGGTCGTCAACTGGATGGTGAACATCGCGGAAGCCGACAGCATCCCCTATCAGCGCGAACTGCTGGTCGGGGGTGGCACGGATGGCGGCGCGATTCAGGTCGCCCGCGCTGGCGTGCCCACCGGCTGCATCTCGATCCCCACGCGCTTCCTGCACACCACCAGCGAGACCGTCGATCTGGGCGACGTCCAGGCCTGCGTCGATCTGCTGGCGGGCCTGCTGAGCAACCCCATCGAGCTGTGAGCCACCGCTGCATCACCTGCAAACAGCCCCTCTCCGTGATGGCGAGGGGCTGTCACCACAAGGGCTGTCACCCGCCCACACACGGATACATCCGCCATGACGCCGCCCACTGAACCGCGCCTGTCGGTGGTGATCGTCAACTACAACACGCGCGATCTGCTGCGGGCGTGCCTGATGTCGCTGGAAGCACAGCCGACCCCGGTCGAGATCATCGTGGTGGATAACGCTTCGCCTGACGGCAGCGCCGACATGGTCCGCGCCGAGTTCCCCAGCGTGCGCCTGCTGGCCCAGAAGATCAACATGTGGTTCTGCGGCGGCAATAACATCGGCATCGCCGCCGCCACCTGCGACTATGTGCTGCTGCTCAACCCGGATACGGAAGTCGCGCCGGATGCCCTCGGTCAGATGCTGGCGTTCATGGACGCGCACCCGCAATACGCCGGCTGTACGGCACGGCTGGTCTATCCTGATGGCCAGACGCAGCGCACCTGCTCCGCCGAGGCGACATCAGGCTACCTGTACGCCAACCATACGCCGCTCGGCTGGCTGCGGCCCGGCTGGCGAAGGCGGCTCAATGCGCGCCACTGGTACGGCGACTGGCAGCGCGACCACGATCGCGATGTGGCCGTCGTCCCTGGCAGTTGCACGCTCATGCGGCGCGCTGATATTCATCTGGATGAGTCGCTGCTGCTCTACTTCCCTGAGGACGATCTCGCCCGGCGGGTACGGGCACCGTTTCGCTTCCTCGCTGGGGCGCGCATCACCCACCATGAGCAGGCCGCGACGCGCTCCTGGCTGGCGACGCGCATCTACTACCGCGACCTGCTGGTCTACACACGTAAGCATCATGGCTGGCTGGCGATGGCCGGGCTCTGGCTGCTGTCGCGTCCGCTGTACTGGGCGATGGCGCTCAAGCAGCGCCTGACCGGACGCGCCGGGCGCGGCACCAGCGCGCCCAATTCAGCCATAAGCCAGAACTAATCACAGCGCCCACACACCCTGTATAACGATTCTTCCCCAGATTCGGAGTATACTAGAGGCCAATCTGAAAATGCTTTCAGGGGTTATCCCCCATTGACCACCACACGGGACGAATATCCCTGCGGGGTTGTGCGATTTGCAACGTCTGGCCGGTGTAAGCAGGCATGATATTGTGCTGATTTAACCTCGCCCCAAACCGCTCCGCAAAAGAGAGGTGCGGCAGAAAGAATCGGTTTTCTTCTCTCCTCCCTAAGGAGAAGCAATCAGGGCATGAGGGAAAGCGATTCCAGATCGACACGAAATCATGCGCGCTATTGGCGGCCAGCGCCCGTAGATCGCACAGGGAAGGTGGAGCAGCGCCCCACCACAAACTTCCCGAAAGCATACACGTATAACGTATTATGAGCCTGATGAGGAATGCCCATGCTGCTTAAGTACTTTTATGATGATCGTCTGGCGCAGGCGTCGTACATGCTGGCCTGCCCGGGCAGCGGTGAGGCCCTGGTTATTGATGCGGCCCGCAACATTGAACCCTATCTGCACGCGGCGGAACAGCACGGCCTGCGTATTGTCATGGTGGTCGAGACGCACATCCACGCCGATTACGTCCCAGGGACGCGAGAGCTGGCCGTGGCCACGGGTGCCACCATCGGCCTGAGCGCGGAGGGTCCGCCGGAATGGCAGTATCAGTTCCCCGATGAGAACGTGCGCCTGCTGCACGATGGCGACGTCATCACGCTGGGCGCAGTCAAAATCGAGGTGATGCACACCCCCGGCCACACGCCGGAGCATATCAGCTTCATGGTGACAGATACGGCCAGCAGTAATCAGCCGGTTGGCGTCTTTACGGGCGATTTCCTCTTCGTCGGCGACGTCGGGCGACCTGATCTGCTGGAGAAAGCGGCGCACATCGTCGATACGGCCGAGGCCGGAGCGCGCCAGCAGTACGCCAGCGTCAATCGCTTCAAGGCGCTGCCGGATCACCTGCAGATCTGGCCGGGGCACGGGGCGGGCAGCGCGTGCGGTAAAGCGCTGGGTGCCATGCCTTCGACCACGCTCGGCTATGAAAAGCTGGTCAACCCGGCGTTTAACCAGCCAGATGAGGCGACCTTCGTCGCGTGGCTGCTGGCGGATCAGCCGGAAGTGCCGCGTTACTTCGGCCATATGAAGGCGCTCAACAAGCGGGGCGCGCCGCTGCTGCGCGATCTGCCACAGGCGCAGCACATCACCGGCGCGGCGGGGTTGGACGTCGTGCCTGATGACGCCCTGTTCATCGACACGCGCCCGGCCGACGATTATGCCCGGCGGCATCTGCCCGGTACCGTCAACGTGCCGATCCATATCGGCAGCTTCAATACGTATATCGGCTACTATGTCGATTACAGCAAGCCGACTTTCTTCGTCGCGTACAAAAACGACGTCCTGGCGGTGCTGGAAGCACTCTTCGCCATCGGCATCGATAACGTGCCGGGCTACTTCACTGCGGAAGTGGTCGAAGAAGCGCACGAGTCGCTGGAACAGGTGACACCGCGCGCCGCCCGCGATGCCGGTCTGTTCCTGCTGGATGTTCGCGGCGAGACCGAATACCGCGAGCGTCATATTCCGGGGGTGCGGCATATCCACATGGGCAGCATCCTTGAGCATCTCGATGAACTGCCCCGTGATGAGACCATCGGCGTGCACTGCGCCAGCGGCGAGCGCTCACAGGTGGTCGCCAGTCTGCTGCAGGCGAACGGCTTCGCCCAGGTGGTGAACATCTCCGGTGGTATCGACGCGTGGCAGGATGCTGGTCTGCCCATTGAGACGGCAAAAAGCCCCGCCTAACCAGAAAAGCCCGCTGAGGCGGCCCTTCCTACGGGCGGGGGCCGCCTCAGTCGCTGCGTCTCAGTCGCTGCGCGTCAGGCGCACCGCTGAAATCCGGCGGCAAATATGTTAGGCTTGTCGCGAAGCGCCCGCTGTAACTGCGCCAGGGACGCCATGCCTTATCTCATCGACGGACACAACCTGATCGCTCATCTGCCTGATCTGCGACTGGATGACCCCGACGACGAAGCCAAGCTCGTGATGAAGCTGCGCGGCTTCGCGGCGGCACGTGGCAAACGCTGCATCGTGATCTTTGATCACGGGCTGCCCGGTGGATCATCGCGGCTGTCAACGCCTTCTGTAGAGGTGATCTTCGCCAGCGCCGCCGCCACCAACGCCGACCGCATCATCAAGGAGCGCATCCGCGATGTGACCGACGCGCCTAACTGGGTCGTCGTGTCGTCGGATAACGAAGTGCTGGCCGATGCGCGCCGACATGGGATGCGGCCCATGCGCTGTGATAAGTTCGCGGTGTATCTCTCCGGGCAGGCGCGGCCCGGCCAGGATACGCACAGCAACCCCTATGTCCCACCCAAAGAGATCGACGCCTGGATGAAGGAGTTCGGGCAGGCGCGCCCTGATGATCCGGCTTCGGCATCCGCGCCCCGTCTGACGCCGCGCATGGATCAGCCTGGCCCATCCCCTGAAGCCACCAGGCCCGGCGACCCGAAGCCAACCAAACCAGCGCCACGCTCGCGCAGTAAACGCGGTTACCGTCAGGAGATCGAAGGCTATGTGCTGGCGGATGAAGACGTCGCCGCCTTTGAGCGCGCCTTCGGCAGGGCACCCGGCACCCAGACCGAGCACAAGCCCACACAGACGCCACCCGGCGCAGCGGATCAGCCGCCGCAGCACAGCGACAGCAGCCGCAAACGCGAAGCCAATGCCGGGCGCAAATCAACGCGGCGGCGACGGCGTCAGGATGCCACCCACCAGAAGGGCGACCCACACCTGACCGACGACGAGATCGACGACTGGCTGGAGATGTTCGGTGAGGATGACGGCTGATACATCCGGCAAACACGCGGAAAGATGCCATCCTTGCGGCCAGAGGCCAGAAAACGTATATTGAGATTATCGCTTGTGCGCAGCGCTGACTTATGCGCTGGCATCAGACAACATGAGGACTGAGACGACGTGCCTATCCATTACGTCGAAGGTGACTTACTCGACAACGAACACAGCGCGAACGCCTTCGCGCTGGCGGCCAACCCGGAAGGCGTGATGAACACGCAGCTCGCGGTGCAGTTTCGCGGGCGCTATCCCCGCCTGTACGAAACCTACCGCGACGCCTGCGCCGATGATCCGCCGCGCTTTCAGCTGGGGGATGCGCTGTTGTGGCAGGGCAGCGGCGTCAGTGTGTTTAAGCTGGGCGTTTATGTGAACCCGTATCTGACGCTGGCTGATAACGACACCATCGCCCAGGCCTTTCATGAGATGCGCCGTCTGGCGGACGAATACAGCATCGAGCGCATCGCCATGCCGCCCGTCGCCGGGGGCATCGGCAACCTGAACTGGAATCACGCCCGTGCCAGCCTGGAAGCGGCCTTTAGAGACTTCGCGGGGGAATTATTCGTCTACATGAAGCAAAAAGCCCCTGAGCGCGATTTAGAGGCGATACAGGCCAGTATAGAAGAGAATCGCGGCCAGCAGCGCAACCAGCGCAGCGATCGCGGTGATCACAGCAGCCGCAGCCGACGCAGCAGCAATCGCAGCAGCAACCGCCGCAGTGACCGTGGCGAGAGTCGAAGCGAGGGCCGCAGCGAAGGCCGCAGCGAAGGCCGCAGCGAAGGCCGCAGCGAAGGCCGCAGCGAAGGCCCCAGCGAAGGCCGCAGCGAAGAGCGCGGCGAGCAGGCTCGCAGTGAGCAGACTCGCAGTGAGAGCAGCGGCGACAGCAGCAGCAACCGCCGCCGTCGGCGCAGCCGCCGTGGGCGTGGGCGCGGCAACAAATCCGACCAGAACGAGAAGCAGCCAACGCAGACAGCACAGCCTGCGGGTGATGGCAGCCCGGGGCGCAGCAGCGACAGCGGCAGCAAGGATTCCGGCGGTGATCAGCGGCGCAGCCGACGCAATCGCCGGGGGCGCGGGCGTCGCAGTGGGGGACGGCCCAAGAACAACAATGAGGGCGGTAATAACAGCGGCGGCAGTAGTGGTGGTGGCGGCAGTGGGGGTCAGCAATCTGACGGGTGACCTTGATTGCCGGTATCAGCCGTGAGTGGGTGGTATCCGGGCCTGCAAATAGGCGACCTGATCTGCCTTGCTCGTCAGCCCGAGCTGCGAGAAGATCAGACTGGCCGCTTCCAGATAGGGGGCGGCATCCGCACCGCGACCGGCATCCAGCAGCACACCGCCGATGCTGCGCAGGAGTTCCGCCTCACTCAGCGGGTCGCCCATCTCACGGGCGAGGTTGAGCGTACGCTGGTAATAGATCAGCGCCTGGCTGAAATGGCCGAGGGCGGTTGGATCCGGCAGTATGGCGCGCCCGATATGCGCGTAGAGGTTGCCGATGATGCCCAGACGCAGCGCCTGCTCCTGCTGGCGGCCCAGTTCCCCAAAGATATTGGCGGATTCCACAAAATACGGCAGGGCCTGGACCATCTGTCCCTGCGCAACCAGACTGTTCCCCAGATGACCGAGGCGCAGCGCCAGGTTCGGCTGATCGTGGAGCTGGCGGGCAATATCCACGGCCTGCTGATGCAGCCCGAGTGACTGCGTCGGCTGGCCCAGGTCATCATAGACGAGGCCGAGCGTGCTCAGCCAGATGCCCCGCCCGCGCTGGTCGCCGATTTCACCGGCCAGCGACAGCGCCGCATTGAGCGATTCAATCGCCTGATTGAAGTAGCCCAGCTCGCGCAGGACGTTGCCCGCGTTCCCCAGCAGACCATTCTCCGTAAAGCGATCATCCACGGCGCGGGCGCAGCGCAGCCCTTCGGAGAAGCCATCCAGGGCCTTATGCGGCTGTCCGATGCGAAAGTACGTCAGGGCGAGGTTGCCGTAGTGCCGGGCCGCCGCCGCGAGGTCGTCGCGCTGGCGGGCCAGCGTGATGATCTGTTCGAGGCGGTCAACAGCGGTGAGGTGGTCGCCACTCTGCAGGGCTTCGCGCACATCGCGCAGCAGCCCCGCCTGCTCGAGCAGCGCGGCGCGCTCTTCCGCGTCGATCATCTCGGTCTCGTCACGCGGCTGATCGCGCCCGGTTTTTTTGGAGGATTTGCGGCTCATACCTCAGCCTGAGGCTCACTGACAGGTGTTCTGACGGCACGCCGCCCGGCGATCCAGCGCCACAATGCCATAACAGCCAGACCCAGGCTGACCAGAGCCGTGATCCAGGCGTGGCTGGGCGGCACCCCCGGCAGATCGTCGGCAGGTTCTTCTGGCAGCACATCGAAGCGCACCACAGTGAATTCGGCGCTGACGTCGACCAGGGTATCCAGGTCGATACGCTCGGCGCTGCTCATACGGGCGAAGAGACGCGCATACAGCGGCGAGCGCCGCCGGAACATGTACAGCGCGCGCAGCGCTTCCTGTGCGTCACGGATGGGTACGGCACGGGCGCGCAGTTCCTCACCGCCTGTCTGCAGCGTGACGATGGGATTCGCCAGCAGGTTCTGGTACCAGTTGGGATGCGTCCCCCAGCCGCTGACGACGTAGATTTTGCGGCCATGCTGACGGTACTCCAGAATTGCATGGCGCGGTAAACCGCTGCGGCGTCCGCGTGTGGTTATGACCATGAACGGAATCAGGCCGACCAGGGGCCCCAGCCCCAGGCGATAGAACCACAGCGGCAAGCGCAGCAGCAGGCGCATTATGCCGCTCGGATAGGGCAAAGAACCGGGATGGGCCGGCGCGGGCTGATGGGTCTGGGGTGGGGTCTGAGTGGTGGTCATCCGGTTATTACGCGCGGCATCAGAGTGATTATCGTATCCGTTAAAACGAATGAAAGTGCTTCTGCGTAAGTGTTATTGTATTGTATCATGGATGCGCGCACAGCGTGACAAATATAACGCTCCGTCCGCGGATCCTCACCACGTCGTCAACAGCCTGGGGCCAGTCTCATCATGACAGCTAACGAATACGCCAAGCGCAAGAACGATCAGCCTGCGCGTCACCCTCTCGGCTGGTTGGGCCACCTCCTGATCTACGTGATCTGGATGCCGTTCGCATGGATGGTGAAGACCTCATGGCAGATTATCCGGGCGATGGCCCGCTGGCTGTGGCGCTCAACCGGGCGCGTCCTGTGCATGATGTGGGCCAGCTTCGTCTGGATAGTCAAACTGCCCTGGCGGCTGCTGCGCTGGCTCGTCGTCGGGCATGTGCCGGAATTTGAAAACAGTATCCAGGCGGAAGCCTACCGGCTGACGCGGCAGCGCTTCCGGCGTCGCCGACGCCTGCAACTGCATATCGGCGCGTATGCGTTCGCCTGGGTTGTCTTCATTCTGAATCTACTGGGATTCTTCGGCTGGTCTATGAATTCAGCCATCGTGAGTCAGACGTCAGGCTTGCTGCTGGTGTGGCTGGTTGTGGTGCTGCTGCACTGGGGGCGGATACGTCTGGGCGATGCCGAAAACGCCGCGCTGCTGGCCGTGCTGGCCGATCATCGCACACCGGAAAAGACGAAGCGCTACTACGAAGAAGAACACATCTACGGCAACGACCCTGGCCACGCGCGCCTGTCTGATCACCGGCTGGCCGACGAAGCGGCCTATCGCTGGGATGATGGCGAACTGCCGGATGATGTCGTCCGCAGCCTGCGCAATCGCTAGACGACAGCGCCCATACGAAACCCTGACACGCGTAAAACGACAAATGCAGCAGCCTTTACCTGACGCTCAGGCAATGGTCTGTGCAGTTCGTTCGACAAGTAGTGGATATTGGATATAATCCAGCGTGAACTCATCGCTAATGACGTAGTTGCCAGTAAAGCCAGGGGGAAATAAAGTTGTTTATGTCTGTTTTCATGTCTGTTTTTGCTACTTATTCCATGTGGTTTGACGAAGTACGCAGCCGGATCACCTGAGCCGGGCGAGATTTTTACATAATCTGATGCGTATCGTCATCATAAGGCCCTGCTGCATTGGCGACGTGGTCATGGCAACCGCCGCCCTGAGCGCGCTACGCCGCACCTTCGAAAACGCGCACATCACCTTTGCGGTGGGCCAGTGGTCGCGTGAGGCTGTCGCCTTTCATCCTCAAGTGAACGCCATACTCGATACCGGCCCGGCAGATATGCCGGTGAAATCCGTGCGCGGCTTTACAAAGTTCGTGAGCGACCTGCGCGCTGGCCAGTTCGACGTCGCCGTTTCGCTGGTGCGCTCGCCGCTGATGAGCCTGGCCGTCCTGCTGAGCGGTATTCGCGTGCGCGCGGGGATCGCCAGCGGCTGGCGCGGCTTTGGCTACAATCGACGGGCGGTCATCACGCCAGAAGCGACGCGCCATGAAGCCGACATCTATCTGGATGTCGTACGCAGCATGGGCGTGGATACCGAAGGCTGTCTGGCGAACGTGCCAGTGCCCGATCAGGCCCACAAGGAGATCGATCAACTGCTCGACCGGCGCGGCGTCCGGCGGCCGTATCTCGTCATCAACCCCACAGGCGGCGATAACCCGGGTATGAAATTCGTCAGCAAACGCTGGCCGACGGATAACTTCGCCATGCTGGCTGATCTGCTGGCGGATTCTTACGGCTGGCAGGTTGTCCTGCTGGGCGGTCCAAAAGACAGCGGGCTGGTCAATACGGTGCGCAGCGCCATGCAGACGCCCGTAACCCCCTTCATCGGTGAGTTGAGCTTCGCACAGATTGCTGCGCTGGCGGCGGGCAGCGCCCTCTATGTGGGCAACGATACCGGCCTGACGCATCTGGCAGCAGCGGCCGGCGCACCGACTGCCGCGATCTTCGGCCCGACAGACCCGCGCCGCTACATGCCCTTCACCCGCCAGACGACAGCCCTGTGGCAACCCATCGACATCGAGGCGGGCGGCGTCGCCCATGCGGACCAGCGGACCGGCTTCGACTGGGCGCGGGATGGCATCAGCGTCGGCAGCGCTCTGCACCAGATACACCGCTTCCTCGGGACGAAACGCAACATCGCCACAAACTGAGCCTGAACCAAAACGAGGCATCCCTCAGGGACACCTCGCGCGGTTTTGATATTATTTTCGCCCACCTATGAGCAGGCTGGCCGCAGAATCAGACTTTTTCCACTTCCAGGAAGCCCAGCTCAACCGGCGTCTCGCGGCCGAAGAAATCGACCATGACGCGCACTTTGAGCTTGTCGGAATCAATGTTGGAGACAGTGCCGATAAAGTCGTTGAAGGGGCCGCCGACGATGCGTACCTTCTGCCCGATCTTAAAATCAGCGCGGACGGTCGGGCCGCTGCTGTCGTCCATGCGATCCATAATCGCCTTGACTTCTTCAGGGCGCAGGGGGGTCGGCTCATTGCCCATGCCGACAAATCCGGTCACGCCGGGGGTGTTGCGCACGACGTACCAGCTATCTTCATCGAGGATCATCTCGACGAGCACATAGCCGGGGAACACGCGCTTCTCAACGGTCTTACGCTTGCCATCCTTGACTTCGATCTCTTCTTCCGTGGGGATGATCACGTCAAAGATGCGGTCGCGCATGCCCATCGTCTCGACGCGCTGCTCGATCGCGTGGCGCACTTTGTTTTCATAGCCGCTGTAGCAATGGATGAAATACCAGTGGCGCTGGTTTTCCTCGTCACCACTGCCGTCATCCTCCAGACGAATATCAATTTCGGCAGCAGCGTCATTCGCTTCGTCGTCTTCCAGGTAGACTGGTTCCGGATCGTAATCGTCGGCACCGCTCTGGGACGTATAGGGATTATCATCAAACATAGTCACTGCTGTCCTCATCTGACTTTGCTCGCATAGGTGCCCAGGCGACCTGAGACCTCACCGGCGCGGCGACGCCGGGCATAACGGGAACGGGCGTGAGCCTAGCCGGCGCGGCGCACCATCACGATGGCGGCGGCTACGATGGCGATGAACGTCACGACGAAGATCACGCTCTGATCCAGACCGATACGCACATACTGGCCAGCCAACAGGCTGAGGCCACCCAGCACCAGTGCGGAGGCGACGGTCGTCAGCAGGACGATGCGCGTCAGACGGATGGTGTCTTCGCGGTTGGGCCAGGTGACTTTATCCAGCTCGTTGCGGACTTCGCTAAGATAGTTGGCGAAGCCGCGCAGCGGGCGCGTGATGAAGTTGCCCTCAATCTTCTTGTCCTGGGTGCGACGTCCCGGTGTGGCCCGGCCCTTGCCTTCGGCTGGCACCACTTCCACCGGCTCGCTTTCAACGGTGCGGCGACGACGGCGGCTCTTTTTCTCCTCGGCGGTCTTTTCGGCAGCCATTTGATCTGTATCTCCTAATATGGACGCTGCCCCGGTCAGTCCGGGATGCGCTGCTTATGTACGGGCCTCGTCTTTATAGTTTCGCCTGTGAGCACGAATTTGTCTACTCCCTATAACCCAAACCTTAGCAGCCTCATCGCTGCCCAGGGCTGATCACAGGGAGATCACAGGCATATCGACACAGGTGCAGATACGGAAACACCGTCCAGAAGGACGGTGTTTGCGCTTTGCTCGACAGGGGCACGAGGACTTGAACCCCGAACCTACGGTTTTGGAGACCGTCGCTCTGCCAGTTGAGCTATACCCCTTCAACCGGATACGCGAGGCGTACCCGCGCTTACTTCGTTTCCCGGTAGGTGACGTGCTTGCGCACAATCGGATCGTACTTGCGCAATTCCAGGCGCTGCGTCGTGTTCATGCGGTTCTTGAACGTGTAGTACATGTGACCGCTTTCCGTGCTGCGCAGCTTAACCAGGATGCGGTTGCCCTTCTTCTTCGCCATCGTCGTTCACTCTTACGATCTAAGGTTTACGCTGATTCGATCTTGCTGGTTGAGGAGCCTCTGATGGGACTTGAACCCATGACCTCGTTCTTACCAAGAACGCGCTCTGCCGGCTGAGCTACAGAGGCAGTTTAGTGGGCCCGGCTGGACTCGAACCAGCGAAGGCTTCCGCCAGTGGATTTACAGTCCACCCCCTTTGCCGCTCGGGACACGGACCCATCTTTTACCCAGGTTGTTAACGGTGCTGGCTGGGTTTAGCCTCTGATGGGACTCGAACCCATAACCGCCCGCTTACAAGGCGGGTGCTCTGCCAATTGAGCTACAGAGGCGACGCGTTCAGTATATCACCTCTGCTGGCTGCGCTTCAAGGCACAGCTGCTCAATTTTTTGAGCCAGGTCATTGTATATAAAGGCCCCGCCGAAGTCAATACAAGCCCGGCGTTAATTCAGCGCCCGTTCAGTTGGCGGCGCGACGTATCGTGATCTAATGTACGAAGCGCTGCAGCGCGATAATCGTATCCTGAATGCGATCGCGGTTGAGGGTGTAGCACTTGGCGACATCGCGGCGGCGCTCCGTCAGGTAGCCGCTGGCCGTTAGCTGGCGCAGATGCCGTGAAGCGCTGGACTGGCTGAGGCCCAGCCGATTGATGAAATCCTGCGCGCAGATTTCCTCATCTTCGACCAGCATCTCCAGGATGCGCAGGCGCGTATCATCCGCCAGCGCATTGAGGCGCACCAGCAGATCGGAGCGATTGAGCGCAGGGGAATCGATGCGAGCGTTTTTCGGCAGGCGCGCACCAAAGAAGATAGCGTGTTCGCGGTCGCCCAGGGTCGTCCAACTGATGTAAGGCCCCAGGTGCGGGGACGGCATGAAGATCAGGCGGCGAGCATTGCCGAGCACTTCATCGAGCTTGTCGGCTGCGCCGCGCATATTACGACCGGTGACCGCTTCAACAGCGGCGAACCCGTCCGAAGATTCATCAGGGCCGGATTGAGCGTAGGCTTCCTGCGATTCGCGCAGCAGCGTTTCATTGCGCGTCCACTCGTCGCGCATGAAGCGATCCCACAGTATGCGCATATAGGTCACGATGGTGTGTTGCATGCCGACCGGGTCGTTCAACTGCCCGTGTACCCAGCGATGATAATCCTCGTCGAAGTCCTCCTCCTGCTCGTGGCGGGCGCGCATCTCACGCTGAAAGTCGAGATACGCTTCGACATCACTCAGCAGCGGCGACGGATCGCTTACATCTTCCTTCTCACGCCACCAGGCGATCGACTTGTCGCGCAGGGTGAGCGGGTCCATCTGCGCGAGTACCTCAACGCCATCGAGGAAGCGCGCGTGTTTTTCCAGCAGGTCGCCACTGTCCAGGGCATTCAGCGCCAGGATCGACAGATGCAGCCGCCAGACATCTTCCGGCTCAAGGGCGTGCATTGTCTCGACCATCCAATCAGAGACGCCATCGTATTTGTTGATCGTCGGCAGAAGCGCCAGCATGTTATTTGCGATCAGTGCCTCATGGATGGCGAACTCGACCTTCACGGTCGCTGGTGCGGCGATGAATCCCCGGTCAGACACGGCCTGCTCCTTTTCTAGTCATTTACCCGAAAAATTGGGTAGTCGAATTATCTTAAAATTAACATGGGCGATTGTCTGTGTCAAGCGCTGGACAGGTGACAAACCTCATGGACCAAGTCAGCCGGCGTGTCAGAGCGGGTTACTGCGGGCCAACCCTGCTATTTCCGGTCATCCTGGCCTACACTAACGCGACTTAAAAGCGGAAATCAGGGGCAGCGCCCCGCTGCATTGTAACTGGACCGACCATCAACCCGGGAAGACGTGACGACGTATGGCGCGCATTGCCTTGATAGCCACCGTGCTGAACGAAGGGGCCAGCATCGACGGCCTGTTGAATACCCTGGCGACGCAGACGCACCCGCCGGATGAAATCGTCATTGTGGACGGGGGCAGCCACGATGATACTGTTGCCCGACTGCGGGCCTATGCGGATCGCCTGCCGCTGACGATCATTGAAGCGCCCGGCTGCAACATCAGCCAGGGACGCAACCGCGCATTCGACGCCGTCACCGCTGAGATCGTGGCCATCACGGACGCGGGCGTCCGCCTGGAAGCCGACTGGCTGGAGAAGCTGACGCAGCCGCTGCGCGACGATCCGCATGTGGGCGTGGCGGCGGGCTTCTTCCAGGCGGACCCGCACAACGTCTTCGAGGCGGCGATGGGTGCGACGGTGCTGCCGCTGGCCGATGAAATCGAGCCGGAGAGCTTTTTGCCGAGCAGCCGCAGCGTGGCCCTGCGCGCCGACCTGGCGCGTCAGGTTGGCGGCTATCCGGAGTGGCTCGATTACTGCGAAGACCTCATCTTCGACCTGCGGCTGAAGCAGCTCCGCGTGCCGTTCGTCTTCGTGCCGGAAGCCGTCGCGCACTTCCGGCCACGGGGCAGCCTGCGCGCCTACTTCAAGCAGTATTACCGCTACGCACGCGGCGACGGCAAGGCCGATCTGTGGCGCAAGCGGCACATCATCCGCTACCTGACGTATCTGGTCGTGCTGCCGGTGGGGCTGCTGCTGGGCGCGCTGGTGCATCCGCTGTTGTGGGGCCTGCTGCTGATCGGTGGGCTGATCTACGTGTGGCAGCCCTATCGCCGCCTGCCGGTCGTGATGCGCCGCCTGCCACAGACCACCGCTGCTGACTGGCTGTACGCTGTCGTGCTGGTGCCGGTCATCCGGCTGGTGGGCGATATCGCCAAGATGCTTGGCTATCCGGCGGGGTGGCGCTGGCGTCTGGCACAGCGCCCCCCGGATTGGCGACAGATCACCGCGTAATGCTGTTTATTCCCAGCGGCGACCCTGCCCCCGCTATAAGCGGAAAGTGGCCGCATGATGCGTCCGTTGGCCTGCTGTTCGAGCGCGCCCCCGCAGCGATGACGCCCTGTAAACCGGGGGCGATGGACGGGGTCGAGGGTGGGGGTAGACATGGGCGGTTTCTCCGTATGTTCAGTATCGATACATGAATCAATTGAAAGCAACTCTGTACAGCGCAGGCAAATCGATTAAGCTGGGCGCAACGCGATCACTCGCCAGGAGTCACATGTTATGTCGCAGCCGGAATGGTTGAACTGGGTCCGACGGTTGCAGGCCATCGCACAGATCGGCCTGACCTATGCCAGCAGCCCCGCCGACCGGGAGCGTTACGCGCAGATGCGCGCCATCGCCGCTGAGATGGCGAGCGCCCACACGGGCATCGACGCCGCGCATATCGCCGCGCTGTACGCGCAGGAGAGCGGCTACATGACGCCCAAAGTCGCCGTGTCTGCGGTGATCTTCGACAGCCAGCGGGCGCTGCTGCTCGTCCGCAATGACGAAAACGCCGCCTGGTCGCTGCCGACCGGCTGGCCGTACCCTGGCGAAAGCCCCTCCGACGCGGCGGCGCGCATGGTTCAGGAGCAGACGGGCTACAGCGCGCAGGCGATCAAGCTGCTGGCGGCCTATGACCGCGACGCGCAGGGCCACCCCGCCCATACCTACGCCATGTACCGCCTGTTCATTCACTGCACGCTGACCAGCGACACGCCACGCACAAACGGCGCGGCCATCGGTGAGACGCGCTTCTTCCCGCGTGAGGCGCTGCCGCCACTCAACCCGGACTGGGTGCTGCCCACACAGATCGAGCGTTTTTTCCTCCACGCCGCCGACCCCTCGCTCCCCACCGATTTTGATTAGGGACCGGCGTAATTCAGCGACCTGAATACCACCAATCGTGCCAACTCCCCCATGAACGAACGGCAGGATGCGGTATAATCAGTCATGCTTGAACCTTGATCCAATGATCAAAACGGCGACGGATTGAGCTAACGATTATGAAGCAACTCATCACCGACGGCCCCTGGTTCAAAGATCAACAGGGCCGCGTTCGGTTGCTGCGCGGGGTGAATCTCGGCGGCAGCAGCAAAGTCCCTTACACGCCGGATGGGGCCACCCATCTTGCGGAAGGATTCTTCGATCATAAGAACGTCAGCTTCGTCGGGCGACCCTTCCCGCTGGAAGAAGCCGACCAGCACTTCACCCGACTCAAGCAATGGGGCTTCGACTTCATGCGCTTCCTGGTGACCTGGGAGGCCATCGAGCACGCCGGGCCGGGCCAGTACGACGAAGCCTATCTGGATTACGTCCGGGCAGTCGTGGAGAAAGCCCGCGAGTACGATATCCAGCTCTTCATCGACCCGCACCAGGACGTCTGGAGCCGCTTCAGCGGGGGCGATGGCGCGCCCGGCTGGACCTTCGACCTGATCGGCATGGACATCACCGCCTTCAAGCCGACCGGCGCGGCCATTGTCCACCAGACGCACGGCGACCCCTTCCCACGGATGATCTGGCCCAGCAATTACAACAAGCTGGCCGCAGCCACGATGTTCACGCTGTTCTTCGGCGGCGACGACTTCGCCCCGCGCACAACGTATGAAGGCATGTCCGTGCAGGAGTTTTTGCAGAGCCACTACATCAGGGCGATGCAGCAGGTCGCGGAACGGCTGGCTGGCCTGGATAACGTCATCGGCTATGACACGCTCAACGAGCCGTCACCCGGTTTTATCGGCGATACCGATGTACGCACCATCGATCACCAGTTGCGCATTGGTGACGTGCCGACTCCTTATCAGACGATGCTGCTGGGCGCAGGGCTGGCACAGTCCATCGCTGTCTACGAGCTATCGTGGCTGGGATCGCGGCAGGTCGGCACGCGGGTCATCACCTGTGACGGCAAACGCGCTTACAAGGATGGCTACCGGTGCGTCTGGAGCGAAAACGGCGTCTGGGATATCGACAGCAAGGGCCTGCCGCGTCTGCTGCGGCCGCACCACTTCGGCTATAAGCCGGATGGCTCGCCGGTTGATTTCGCCAATGATTATCTCAGGCCGTTCGTCAATCGCTATGCGGCGGCCATCCGTGAGGTCGACCCGAAGGCGGTCATTTTCATGGAGGCGGAGGCCGTCCTGCGCGAGAACCCGCCCATCTGGGGGCCAGGCGACGCGGATAACATCGTCTATGCGCCGCACTGGTACGATGGCGTCCTGCTGTTCACCAAGCGCTATGTCCCCTTCGCCGGCATCAACGCGTTCACCGTGAAGCCGGTCCTGGGGTTGGAGAATGTGCGCCGCTCGTTCCGCAACCAGCTTAAGAAGCACAAGGACTGGGCGCGCGATCATCTGGGCAACGTGCCGGTCGTCATTGGCGAAGTCGGCATCCCCTATGACCTCAACGACCGCGTCGGCTTCCGTTACAACGATTTCAGAGTGCATGGTCAGGCCATCGAGCGCACCATGCAGGCGCTCGACGCGAACCTGCTCAACTTCACATGGTGGAACTACACCGCGGATAACAGCAACGCACGCGGCGATCAATGGAACGGTGAGGACATCTCGGTCTTCAGCCGGGATCAGCAGACCGACCCGAGCGACTGCAACAGCGGCGGTCGGGCGCTGAATGCCGTCGTGCGGCCATACGCCCGCGCCATCCCTGGTACGCCGCTGCGCATGACCTTCGATCAAAATTCGGGCGTGTTCACCTTCGCCTATAAGCATGATCCAAAGATCGACGCGCCAGCGGAGCTGTTCATTCCCAACCATCAGTACCCGGATGGCTATCGCGTCGAGATCGAAGACGGCGAGTATGAGGTCGACCGGGCCAATCAGCGGCTGATTTACCGTCACAGCGACAAAGACGTGCCCCACCTGATCCGGGTGGTGCCGCTGGTCACCCGCGAGACAAATCGGGATCACTTCTGGCGAAACCGGCTGGCGATCTTCGGCATATTTGTAACCCTGGCGTTGCTTCTCATGTTCGGTAGGAAGCGCAAATGAGCGAGAAGAAATCAGGCTGGCTATCGGCTGAAGAACGGGCCGTACTGGGGCGGCTGCTGCGCTACGGGCTGGCGATCTTCGGCGCGGTGGCGCTGACGCTGGTCATCGTCGCCCTGGCGGCCAACCTCATCGGCCGCTGAATCCACAGGAAAACACCTGCACCGCCCTCGGTTGAGGGCGGTTACTGGTTCCCTTCTTTTGCGGGGGCAGCCATCAGTCGACGCGCTGCGCCGGGGCTTCTCTTTGCTACTTATCAGGATATTCTGCATAAGTGGGCTGGATACCTGTCACCTGACGGGGGTGTGGGGCTGTGCTACGCTGTGAAGTAGCCGCCCGATCGGGCCGTCGCCCGTGGGGTGGCCTGTGTCCAATCAGGGAGAGGATAAACAGCATGGCATCGCGAGATCGGCCACGCGCCAGCAACAAAAAACGTAAAGACAACGACCTTGCCGAAAAGCGCGCAGAGAAGCGCCGCCAGCATCGGGAAGAAAAGGCGGAGCAGAAGCGGCTGCAAAAGCGCGAACGCCGCCGTCAGCGTGGGGTGGGCTACGGCAAGCCGCAGGCCACCGCCACTGAGGATGGGGCCTAGCCACCTCCTGTGACCTTTACGCTGACCTTTACGCTGACCTATCCGGCCTATCCCTGCTCAACTTCGTGCGCTGCTGCGCGCAGCAAGCTGCGCATACTCGGCCTCGGCAGCGGCCCCCACCGCTGACCAGGTGAACTGCTGCTGCACCAGTGCGCGTGCGGCCTGCCCCATCCTGTGACGCCGCTCAGCGTCCAGCAACAGATCAGTTATTGCAGCGGCCAGCGTCTCCGGCTGCGGCGCTGTGATGATGCCTGCGTCGGCTGCGGCGACTTCCGGCAGATGACAGGCCGGCGACAGCACCACTGGCAGCCCCGCCGCCAGCGCTTCCAGTATCGATAGCGACAGGCCCTCACCGGCCAGCGCCGGCAGGACGAACATATCCGCCGCTGCCAGCGCCTGCAGGCGCGCTTCACCATCCAGATAACCCGTAACCGTAATGCGATCCGCAGGCAGCGGGCCGAGCTGTGTCAGTGCGCCTTCATCCGGGCCGGCCAGCACCAGACGCGCCCCGGGCACCCTGACGTGCTCCCACGCGGCGACCAGTTCCGTGATGCCTTTGCGCGGGTGCAGCCGTCCGAGATAAAGCACAATCGGTGCCGACCCCAGGTCGAAGCGTGCGCGGAAGGGTGCAGCATCCGGCAGGCTGGCGAACTGCTGCGGATCGATGCCGTTGGCGATCACGCGGATCGTCGGCACAGGCAGGCCCCATCGCGGCCACAGGTCGCGCACCTCGTCGGCTTCGTGCTGCGTGAGCGCGGTAACGGCGTCGATGTGGCGCGCCACCCGTGGGCTGAGCAGGGCATCCCAGCCGCGCTTGAGCGTGCCGCGCCCCGCATCAGGGGCGAGTGTGCCATGCGGCGACAGCACCACTGGCAACCCGCGCGAGGCGGCCAGCGGCGCAACCAGGATGTTTTCCAGCGTGCGAAACTCATGCAGGTGCAGGAGGTCGGCATCGGCCAGGACCCTGGCGGCCACCCGCCGCAGCCCCTCCGGCGTGGAGAGGTTGAAGCGGCGCAGGGCATATAATCGATTCGGTACGCGCCACACACTGACACCCTCGCGGATGGTGTGCAGCGGGCCGGGCTGGCGCTGCTGATGCGTATGGGCATCGGTCGTCAGCACGCTGACGCGGTGGCCCCGTGCGATCAGGGCGGTGGCCAGCCCCTCGATGGCACGCGGCACCCCCCCGAAAGCATACGCCGGGGCGTAGTAAGGCGTCAGGTGGACGATGTGCATGGGGTGGGCAATGGCTCAGGCGTGGGGGGTGCGTCCGTTGGTTGAGGGCGGCTCGTCGTCGTAGTCGTCGTCATCCTCATAGTCATCATCGTAGTCGTCGTCGTAGTCATCGTCGTCTATGTACTCGTAATCATCGTCGAGGTCATCGTAATCGTCGTCCGCGTCGTCGTCTTCATCTTCTTCATCTTCTTCGTCGTAATTGTCCTCATCGGCGGCGTTGTAGAGATCAAGAAATGCCCCGGAGAGGCCGTCATCGTCGCGGCCATCGCCAGCGGCCTTCTCTTCGAGCGTACGGGGCACGTTGTCGGCCTGGCCGTCAGCGTCACCTTCAGCGGTCGCGCTGCTTTCCGCCGCGTCGGCCTCATCTTCGATCTCAGCAACGGCTGTCGCGGCGGCAACATCCGCATAGAGGACGCGCATCAGGCCGGGCAGGTAGCGATCCGTGATGAGCAGGTTGGCATAGACCACCTGCCGGATCAGCGGGTGCAGCAGTTCTGAGCCTTCGATATCGATGCTGGTTTTGTAGCGCACCTCGCCGTCGTCGTAATCCATCTCGAAGTTACCGATCACCATGCCGTAGTTGGCCCGCGTGAGGAACTCCGCGACGGCCACGCGCTTATTCGGCGGCACATTCACGGGCAGTACGGAGTAGAAGACGAACTGCTGCTGAAGCTCGCGCGCCTGGGCGAAGCACGTCCACTTGCCGTTTTTGCCGTTGAAGCCCATCGTGAGGACGGACATACCAGACATCCACTGGAAGTCCCATTCATCTTCTTCGAAGAATTCGACGAGCATGTTGAAGATCTGCTGTTCGCCCATGCGTTGCCTTTCTCGGTCCTGGTACGGGCTGACGACCCGTACCGGCTCGCGTGATACAGGAGTTGGATATTGTCCGGTCAGCTCTCGTCCGGCGCTTCCGGCGTATCGTCGTCGCGCACATCATCATCCGGTAATTCGCTGATGATGCGCATAATGCCCGTCTTGGACGGGTCCGGTGGCATGGAAGGCAGGCGATGCGGCAGACGTGGCCCAGGTTCGCGCGGTGACGGTGGTTCCATATCGTCAATGGGTTCCATCTGGCCGGTCTCGCCCTGTGCGTTTGGATCGGGTAATGTCTCGAGCATGCCCCAGGTACCCCCTAATCACTATGTGCCCCGAGTATAACCGCGCATACGCCTGACGACTATAGGCGAACGTAAAAAAACTGCAAGCGAAGCGGCCCTCAAAAGGCAGTATTCAGATCAGTATGGGATGGGCATTGCGCCCCGGAGTACCTGCAACAGTGGCAGGTGCTCCGTTGGGCAGGGGGCAGGTCAGTGGGCGGCGGCGAACGTCTCGTGATACAGCGCCAGCATGGCGGCACCGTCGAGATCAGTCTTGCCTTGTTCGACCAGATAACGTGCGAAGCTCTGCAGACGTGCGAGGTCATCACTGGTGATGACGCCCGTCTGCACCGCCTGATCCAGATAGATCGCGCCCTTATCGAGGACGGGGAAGGCGACCATCAGCCGCAGGTTGCGGTAGCTGGTATTGGTGCTGGGCACCTGGGATGGATCACGAATGAGATTATTGGTGAGCACAGGCTGTGCGTCGCTGAGCGCTTCGCGCAGCGTCTGCATGATCATAGCACGCCAGTTTCCCTTGTTGAGGGCGGCGTCATCGAGGTTGTAATCACTATGAACTTCCAGTTCGGCATCGACGACCAGGCCACGTTCCGCCTGGGTGATCTGCTGCGCCAACTCCAGAAAATGTCGTAAAAACGCGGGTTGCATAAGGGTCTGTCCTCGGCCTAATCTGCCTCTTTGGAGGCCTGTCGGCTGACCGCCTAGCGATCACTATTCTAAACGAGAATGACGCTATTATGGTCCGTGCAGCGTATCAATAATACCCCACTTAAGGGGGGATTACACGCTATCCACAATGACGATAGTACTACGCGTGAGGTTCCATTTTCGTACGGGACGCGGCGGGCGCTGACCCGTGCGTGATGCGGCTCCCTGGGCAGAAGTGGGGCCAGCCGGTACAATGTCGCAGTGAATATACTGGTAAGTCGCCTGACGACCATCACAACGGGGAGAAAAGCCGCTTATGACTCAACTGCCCTTGTTAACGATCCTGGCCGGGGGCGCTTCGTCGCGCATGTGGCCCCTGCGCGAGAAATCGCTGCTGCGCTTCGGCGATGAGCCGCTGCTGCTGAGCCAGCTACGCCGCTATGAATCTCTGGGTTTTCATGAGGCGATCATCGTCGCCAACCCGACGAGCGCGGACGACATCCGCACGCTGGTTGCGGAAGCCGGCGATGACATCCGCGTGCAGGTCGCGGTGCAGGAGACGCCGCAGGGCATGGGCGATGCCATCCTGCAGACGGCCCCCCTGGTCACCGATAGCAGCCGCGCGATCTATATCACGCAGGTGCACGACGTCGTCGATGACAGCCTGCATGTGGATATTCTGCAACGGTATCGCGCTAATCCGCAGGCGACGTACATCGCCGGTATCGACATGGCGGATTACTTCCCGGGGGGCTATCTGATCGTTGACGATGCGGGCACCATCAGCGGCATCGTCGAGAAGCCCGGTGCCCACAACCGCCCAAGCAATCTCGTTAATATTGTGGCGCATCTGCACGCCAGTGTCGGCCAGTTGTACGAGGCTATCCAGGCGGAGTACGCCAGCGATGCCCCCGGCGACGATCACTATGAGCGGGCGATGGACGCGCTCATGAAGCAGATTCGCTATGAGGTGGTGCCCTATCGTGGTCGGTGGGACGCGCTGAAGTATCCCTGGCACGTCCTGAGCATCATGGATGCGTTTCTGGCGCGTATCCAGGGGCAGGACGTCGCGCCGGATGCCTTCGTCGCGCCGACGGCTTCTCTCGTGGGCGATGTGGTCATCAGCAGCGGCGCGAAGATCTTCCCGGGCGCGGCGATTGTCGGGCCTGCCTACATCGGGCGCGGGACGATTGTCGGCAACAACGCGCTGGTGCGTCACAGTATGGTGCTGGACCAGTGCAACGTGGGCTACACAACGGAAGTCGCCCGCAGCTACGTCGCGGACGGCTGCCAGATGCACGCCTGCCGTGTGCTCGACAGCGTCTTCGCCCAGAACGTCAACTTCAGCGCGGGCTGTACGACGGCCAATCTGCGGATTGATAAGGGCGACGTGCCCAGTATGATCAAGGGGCAGCGCATCTACAGCGGACGCGATAAGCTGGGCGCGATCATCGGCGAAGACGCTTTCATCAGCGTGGACGCGATGACCATGCCCGGCGTCAAGATCGGCGCGAAGGCGGTCGTCGGGCCTGGCACGCACGTGCATCTGGACGTAAACGACGGTCAGCGCGTGTACATCAAGCAGGAACTCGTCATCCGCGATCCGGATGAATAGACATCAGCATGCGGCTGGTCTGTGACGGGCCGCGATGCGCTGTTACTGGTAATCGTTGGTCGTGTCGGCAGAGGTATCAAGAGGCAATGAAGACGGAAAGCAGACAGCCTTATCGTTTTTATGACGTCGTGACAGCGCTCTTCGTGACGGTGCTGCTGCTGAGCGCCCTGCTCAGCAGCGCCAAGATCATCGACACGGGCATTGTGCTCGGGCCGCTGGCGCTGGTCTTCGACGCGGGGACGCTCATCTTCCCGATTTCGTACATCTTCGGCGACATCCTGACGGAAGTCTACGGATATAAGCGCTCGCGGCGGGTCATCTGGATGGGCTTCGTGGCGCTGGCGCTGATGGCGCTGTTCGTGTGGCTGGCCGGGGCGCTCCCCGGTGAAGCTGAGTGGCAATCCTACGCCGGGGATGCGGCCTTTAACGCTATCCTGGGCGGGATACCAGGACTGGCGATCGCCAGCCTGATCGCTTACTGGGCGGGGGAGTTCAGCAACAGCTTCGTGCTCGCCAAGATGAAGATCGCCACGCAGGGCCGCTGGCTGTGGACGCGCACCATCGGCAGCACGCTGGTTGGTCAGGGCGTGGATACGGTCATCTTCTTCGTGATTGCGACGGCGCTGGGGGTCTTCCCACCGGCGATCCTGATCTCACTGATCGTGACTAACTACATCTTCAAGGTGGGTATTGAGGTCATCCTGACGCCCATCACGCTGACGGTCGTCAACGCGCTGAAGCGTGCCGAAAACGAGGACTACTACGACATCAATACGCGCTTCAACCCCTTCCGGTTCGAGTCGTAGCGCGCTGGTCTAACCTTCTTCCAGATGGGCCAGGCCGATTTCGAAGAGCCGCCGCACATGGTCGTCATCGAGCGCGTAGTAGACGTGACGCCCCTCGCGGCGGCTTTTGACGAGCCGCATCTGCCGCAGGCCGCGCATCTGATGCGAGACCGCTGACTGGCTCATATCGAGCAGGGTGGCGATATCGTGCACGCACAGTTCATGCGATTGCAGCAGCCCGATGATGCGCACGCGGTTAGGGTCGCCCATCGCCCGGAACAACTCAGAAAGGGCGGTGGCGTGGCTTTCACTCAGGAGTGCGTCGGCATCAAACGCCACATCCTCGGCGTCTGTCTGGCAGCAGGGTAAGCGTTGTCGATCATCAGACATAGGGCGAATCTTCTCAATCGCTGAAGTCCATCACTGATGCGAAAATGAACATATGAACGTGTGTTCATAGAATAGCCGGGCACTGTCGGACTGTCAACAGCGCCCTATGCCCCGCTATGACCCGGCAAACGCCGCAGATAACGACAAATTCGGCCTTCAAAATTTATGGCGGTCGTGGCAATCTATCAGATATACGAATCGAGCGAGGCACAACTCAAAATGCTCGCTGAGTTATCACGGACAGCGCGATGATGCCACAGCCGAGGATACAGGATGCGCAGGTGGTCGCCCACCGTGCGCTCTGCTTGGGGGCGATCCTCAAACGCGGGGAAATCGAAATCACGTTTCAGAATCTCGACCAGCTCGATATCCCGCAGGACCTTCACCAGCGTTTCATCACACAACACCATGATCAGCACGCGGCGCTGCGCCGCTGGGTCGTCACCGAGGGGCTTAGCCGCCACCTGACCGGGGCGGAGCGTATCCTGCTCGATATGACCCTGGGCCGCTGGTCGGAACGCACGATTATCAGCACAAGCTGGCGTGTGGAATCGCTCGGGGTGATGCTGTGGGCGCTGAACTACCTTGAGGGCATCCCTAAGTATGACACCCAGTTCGAGCCGGACGAAGTGTTATCTCCGCTGGAAGTGCTGACGCCGACCATCGACATTCTGTGGCAGGCGCATCTGCGGCCGGCGACGGAGCTGCTGGCGATGCGCGATCAGGCGGAGTACTGGAACTGGCGCACACGCGCTATGGACCTGGAACGCATGGGCGTGCGACCGGCTGAGGGCGTTACCTTCCGTGAGATCGTCCACGCGACGGCGCAGCAGGCCTATAACCAGGGCTACCTGACGCACCTGCTCAACGGCGACTTCCCCGCTTTTGACAAACCCTATGCAGAACTCGATCATGACCAGCACACGCTGGTCAGTTCGATTGCCTACGAGCGCTACAGCGCGCTGGCGTGGCTGTGCGAACTCAGCGCACAATGGGAGAGCCTGCCGGTTGACCGGTAGGCCCCCATCCAACTCTTTCTGCAAAACTGTATCAACGCAGCGGATAAATCAGGCGGGCTGGGCATCCAGCAGGTAGCGGGCGATCAGGTGGGCGCTGTGGTTCAGTGCGTCCTGGTGCATCCGCTCATAGCCGTGCGAGCCGGATACGCCCGGCCCGATGAGCGCGACTTTCGCGTCGCCACCGGCACGCCAGTAAGCCGAGCCATCGCTGCTGTAGTACACGTAAATGTCGATATTGTGCGGGATCTCATACTCGCTGGCGATGCGGCGCAGCTTGTTATTCAGGTCAAAGTGATACGGGCCGCCGCCATCCTTGACGCAGATCGTCACGCTGAATTCGTCACTGGTCTGAGTGCTGCCGATGGCGGCCATATCGACAGCGACCAGCTCGCTGACGGCATCCGGGATGCCCGCCGACCCACCGTGACCAACTTCCTCATAGTTGCTGATCAGAATGTGCGTATCGTAGGCGGGCCGCTGGCCTGCGGCCTGCATCGCCTGGAGCGCCCCCCAGATGCCGGCGACACTGGCCTTATCATCCAGAAAACGCGAGCGCAAAAACCCGGAATCTACCAGTTCCACACGCGGATCAAGAAAGATGAAATCGCCAACCTCAATGCCGAGCGCTTTCGTCTCCGCCTTGCTGGTGGTGCGTTCATCCAGCCGGACGATGAGCGTATCAATGCTGCGTTCTGCGCGCTGAGCGTTACGGTTGACGTGCGTGCTGGGGTCTTCCAGCATGACCGTGCCTCGATAGCGCCGGTCGGTATACGTGCGGATTGTGCAGTTTTCGAATTCGATACCCGGCCAGTTGATCCCGCCCAACGCCGTGAGCGTCAGCGTGCCGTCACTCTTGATCCCTTTGACCATCAGGCCGAGGGTATCGACGTGGGCTGTCAGCGCGAGGGCAGTCGTGTTGAGGTCGCCGGGCCACGTCAGCAGAAGCGCGCCCTTGTTGGTGCGCCGCATCCGCAGATCAGGGATGCCCAGCATGGCGAAGTGCTCCTCACAGCGCGGGATAATCTCCTGATGGTAGCCGGTCGGGCTGGGCGTGTTGAGCAGATCGATAAGCATGCGGGTCATGGCATCGGTATCGAAGTGCAGGATCATCTCATTTCCTCATGATGGGGGTAGGTGAATTGTCGATCGATCAGACAGGCAATCAGGGTGTTGTGGTGCTGTAAGCGGCGAAGCCATCCAGCATCATGTGCAGACCAGCGATAACACGCTCCAACGAATAGCCGCGCACCTCCTGTTGAAAATGGATCACGCGCACGTCGAGCAGCATGTAGAGCGCATCGGCCATATAGTCGCGGTCGCCATCCAGGCGTGCGCGGGTCAGCAGCGCGAGGAGCGTCTGATGCCACCAGCTATGGGCGGGATGCTGCATCATCTCGCCGGGCGTGCCAGCAATCTCCAAGAGCAGATCGCGGTGGGCCACCACGTAGCGCGCCCCTTCTGCCAGGAACCAGCGCAGCGTCACGAGGGGTTCATCGCCCGCACCGATGCGCGACAGCGTCTGCTCCTGAAAGCGGCGCATGGCGTCATCCAGCAGCGCATGGCACAGATCGGCCTTATCGCGGAAATGACGGTAGAGCGTCCCCTTACCGACCCCGGCCTTCTCAGCGACAGACGACATGGTGACGGCTTCCGCGCCCTGCGCATCAAATAGCTCGCGCGCCGTCGTCAGCAGCTTCTCACGATTGCGCACAGCGTCGGCACGTGGGGGCCGGTTAGCCGGATAGATCAGGAAGTCATCTCGTAAATCATGCTCGCTCATGGCAGAGAGTATAACACGGCCAGCGAGCGAAGAAAGCGATGGAGCCGTTATCAGTTCACCTGCTGGCGGCATGTGCGAATCGCCGCATCGAGCGTATCCGCAAAGCAGATTTTGTCGCGGGGATGCTCGCCACCGTACCAGCGCCAGACGCGCTGACGTATTTCCTGACTGGTCGGCATGACGAAAGCGATGAGTTCCAACCCCTGCATCTCGTCCACCAGGTGACGCGCCTCGTCGAGCAGATGCAAAGAATCGGCCGGGAGCATCGTCTCGATGATCTCGAAAATCACGACGCGGACCGGCGGTGCCTGCGCGATCATACTGCGAGCAGCCTGGAGATCAGCAACACGGAGTAACCCGGCATGCGTAAGGAGGAGGATTTCATCGTCTACGAAGCGATAGCTAAGCATTATTCTACCTGAAGGCTCTTAGGTTAGTTTATTCTAACTCAATTTTTCGTTAAGTAAACTTAAGACCGGCATTCAGAATACCGGGGACGACAACCTTACATCTCAACTGAGGAGTTTATCGAGCTGCCGGAGTGCTTCCGTGCGATTCTCAGCGAAGTGCAGTCGCCGCGTCTGACCATAACGACAGTAATGCAGCGCGATATACGCCCGCAGCTCGTCGTTTTCAGCAGGCAGGATGATGATGATATGGCTGAACAGCTCCTGCTCCGTGCCTAGGCGCAGGCCGGTCGCCTGTATCAGGCGTTCAGGGGATATGACAATCGCTTCCGTAAGATCGACGAGAAGCGCTTTAAGCGGTTGGTGAACAGTGTCGGGCAGTAACGAAGGTAGTTCGATGTCATGACCTGTGTGACCGACATGGCGTAGCAGCACGCTGCGGGAGCCAAGTGGGGTACAATGCAGTGCCATCTCGCCCCTCCAGCAGATAGAACATAAAATAAGTATAAGATAAATGAAAACAAAGGACAATTACAAAAAACATTAAGTGTAAACGTTTTCTGCACACAAAGCGCAGTTTTCGTTAATGGAAACTGCTTCAGGGGCAGTATTCGTGGAGTGAGGATTGCTGCGTGCGTTTATCGAGCGCTTCATCAAGGCTGGTCGCCAGCCGCAGCAGGCAGATGGCATCAGCGGTGCAAAAGACGCGGATCAGCATTTCTCGGTAATGAGAGAAGGGCGGCAGAATAATGACGATCGCCTGAATCTCGGCCTGGTCGATAAGGCGATGTACGACGCTGATGAGATACGTTTCATCAACCTGGGCATACATGGTTTCGGTGATGTCGACAATGAGGTAGCCCAGCGGGCTGTGATCGAAGATGCGCTCTAAAGCCTGCTGCGGGGTAGCATCCGTGACAAGACCGCTGATACGCATCAGCAAAGTAAGGGCATCTAACCGATCACATTGAACGGCCATGCTGTATCCCCACGCAATACTGGCTCTTGGGGGAATTATAACAATATTTTTCATAAAAAACTGCTTTTGTACGTTAAAAGATGCACGTCAAACAGATTGCCACATCAAGGGGATGACGACTTACGCCGGGCGAAATTCAGCGGTGTGAGCTGGTGTGAAATACGGGGCTGTAGGCTTCTTCGGTCAGGGCGGCGTAAAGCGAAGGGGCGAAGATCAGCCGGTGCGCCTGATCAAGCTCGCGGTATAGCTGGGTGACGGTCGTATGCCAGTTGGTATAGGGCGGCGCGATGATGATGACCTGACAGTCCTCAGCGGCCCACATGCCCAGGCACAGCGCGGCGTCGATCAGGACGATATCGGCACGGCGGACCTTCATCTCGGTGACGTCGATGATGACCTGGTCAATCCGGGTGGAGCGGGTCAGCGCGTGGCGGGCCTGGCGGACATCTGAAAGGTAAGCCTCCCCTACAAACCGTATCAGCAGCGTCAGATCATCGATCAACTGAATGTAGGTGGCCACAACGTTTCCCCGCGAAATGTTTGACGCAATATTTACGAAAATATTATAGCCACATAAAAGTTAAATGCCAACAAACCCGGCGTGAGCCAGCCATGAGGATTGGCGGCCACAAGGCAGGAAAAGCCCTAGGCGCGGATTTCGACGACGACGCCCTCTTCGGCCCAGTCGTACAGGCGCTGTGCATTGGTGCTGCTGAGCAGGATGCAGCCGTAAGTCACACGGCGACCCAGGCTGTTCTCCCACAGTAGCTGACCGCCGCCGCGCGTCGGGAAGCCGTGGAAGCCGTTGGTGAAATCGCTGCCGGGTACAGGCTGATACACACCGAGGAAATGCGGCATCCACAGGTTCCAGTTGCCGGCGTAGGCGTTGATCTCATGGGAGATGACCTGATAAACGCCGGGCCAGGTCGGGCTGTCATTGATGCCGGTGCTGGCAGGCCAATCCCAGATGAGCTGGCCGTTTTCGTAGACGCGGGTACGCTGCTCGCGAATGCTGACCACGATGCGCTTATCCGGCACGACTGGCAGCTTCAGGAACGTATCGGCTGGTGGGATGGTGATCTGCTGGCCGACGCTCAGGCTGGTGAGGCCGCCGTTAGCCTGCTGAACGTACAGGTACGGCATGCCATAATCCCAGGCGATGCTGGTCAGCGTCTGGCCGGGGGCGACAGTATGCGTGCGCGGCAGATGCTCCACGACGACGGCGGCCTGCTGCGGCTGACCATCGGCCAGCGCCTGCTGCACGCGGCGTACAGCGTCGTCAAGGTCGATCGTGCGGGACGGATCGAAGACGGTGGTGGCCTGCCCCGCCAGATAATCGCGCAGCGGCGCATTCTGCAGACGCAGGCTCAGCCCGATCGGGCTGGCGGGATCAGCGGCGGCGCTCAGCCAACTGCCCCACTGCTGCGGCGCTACCGACCAGTAGATGCTGTCGCCCGTCACCGGGTCGAAGACGCGCACATCCAGCGGATTGCTCAGCAGGGCGTTGGCCTGTGCCACCAGCGGCGAGGCATCCAGCACTTCCGGGGCGACCTCGCGCATGGCCAGCGGCAGCGTCTGCCCGTTGAGACCAGCCCCCTGCAGCAGCGCCAGCGTCGCGCCCACATCCAGAGCGCGGCCATTGCGCGGCGGCGTCGGCACGGCGCGGCCTGCTTCCAGTGCGACCCCGGCATTTACCGGTGCGATGGCGACCTGCTGCGCGATGCGCTCCAGTTCAAGGCGGGCGGTATCGGCATCCACAGCGATGATAGGCGTCACCTGCACGCGCCCGAGCAGGGCCTGCAGGCTGTTCCCTTTGCTGCGTCCCTGGCGATAGGCTAGCTGCGCCGTGGCGGTGGCATCCAGCGAAACGCCGAGCGTCGCCGGGGCGACCTGCCAGACGCGCTCGCCATCGCGCAGGACGACGGTATCCCACTGCGTTTGCAGGCGCTGCGTGGCGCGTTCAACATTCAGCCCGCCCAGGTTGACATCACCCACCACAACGCCGGGCAGGATGCCGCTGGCGAAGGTCAGCAGCAGCGCGCCCACCATCAGCAGCAGCACGGACGCGACCGCCCCGCCGAAGATGGCCAACAGCAGCCACACCGTGCCGAACCGGCGGCGGCGCGGTGGCCGGGCCGGGCGCCGCAGCCCGCCGGGCTGCGGCATGACACGTGGTGCAGCGCCGCGCTGCGGTAATGCGCGTGCGGGCATGGGTCGGCTGGCGCTGGAATGTGTCGGCTGAGCAGGCACGGTGTAGCACGTCCTTAAATCACGATCGTTCTGTTATTTAAACACATTTTCGGGCGGCGGGGTTCCAAAACAGGGGCAACACACCGGGAACGTGGGTCAGTGAGTGAGAAAAAACAGAAAAGCGCGAACAGAGTCGCGCCTTCATCAGATGATGTTCACGTGGGGGATTGTGACATCTCTTAAAGTGGAATAGCCTGGCAAGTACCATTCCATCTTTATTATACCTGCCAGTGTCTATTTGTGCCCTATACGAGAGTCCAGTCTTTTCCTAGACTCAGGCATAAGAACTGACCGATACGCTCTAGCTGAAACGGTTGGTCACGGCACCATCATCAGCCTGTGCCACCAGCCGGGCGTATTTGGCCATCACGCCGTAGGTATAGTGCGGCTTCGGTGCCTGCCATGCCTTGCGCCGATCAACAAGCGCATCATCACTGAGTTCGACATCGATACGGCCTTTGGCCACGTCTACTATGATCATGTCGCCTTCCTGCAACAGCGCGATCGGTCCGCCAATGGCTGCTTCCGGCGCGACGTGCCCGATCATCAGGCCGCGCGTCCCCCCGCTGAAGCGGCCATCCGTCAGCAACATGACGTCCCGGCCCAGGCCCTGCCCGACCAGCGCCGCCGTCACCAGCAGCATCTCGCGCATACCCGGCCCACCGACCGGCCCTTCATAACGGATGACGACGACATCACCCGGCTTGATCTCCCGATTCTGGACGGCGTTAAAGGCGTCTTCTTCGCGGTCGAAGATGCGCGCCGGGCCGCGATGCACCTGCGGTTCGTCACCCTTGAGCTTGACGACCGCGCCATTCGGGGCCAGGTTGCCATGCAGAATAACCAGCCCCCCCGTCGGTTTGACGGGGTTATCGAGTGGGCGCACCACCTCCTGACCGGGCGTTTCCTGGGCGTCGGCGACTTCTTCGGCGAGGGTGCGGCCTGTGACGGTCAGGGTGTCGCCGTGGAGGTAGCCGCCCTCCAGCATACGCTTGGCCAGCAGTGCGATGCCGCCCGCCTTGTACATATCCTCAGCGACGAAGCGGCCCGTCGGGCGCATATCGGCGATGATGGGCGTGCGCGCGCTGATCTGGCGGATGTCGTCCAGGGTCAGGGGAACGCCGGCTTCGCGGGCGAAGGCCAGCAGATGCAGGACGGCGTTGGTGCTGCCGCCGGTACCGGTCGCACTGGCGACGGCGTTCTCCATCGATTTGCGCGTGATGATCTTCGACGGGCGCAGGTCCTGTTCGATCAGCTTCATGATGTGCTCGCCGGCCTGGAGCGCGATATCAAGCTTGTACGGGTCTTCGGCGGGGACGTCGTTCATGCCCATCGGCGTGATGCCCATGATGGCGGCGATGGTCGACATGGTGTTGGCGGTGAACTGGCCGCCGCACGCCCCGGCCCCCGGTATGGCGACATCCTCAATGGCTTTGAGTTCCTCGTAGGTGATCTCGCCGACCTGATATTTGCCGATGGCTTCAAATACGCTGACCACATCTACCGGCTGCTCCAGATAATTGCCAGGGGCGATCGTCCCGCCGTAGAGCATCAGCGATGGAATGTTCAGCCGGATGAGGGACATAATCGTGCCGGGGATAGTCTTATCGCAGGAGCTGATCGCGATCACGCCGTCAAAGTAGTTAGCGCGTGTGACCAGTTCGATGCTATCGGCGATCAGGTCGCGGCTGATGAGCGAGGCCTTCATGCCTTCCGTACCCATGGTGATGCCGTCGCTGATGGAGATGGTATTGAACTCCATCGGCGTGCCGCCTGCCCGTTTGACGCCCTCTTTGACTTTGGCCGCCAGCCGCCGCAGGTGGAAGTTACACGGGCCGACTTCCGTCCAGGTGTTGGCGATGGCGATGAGGGGCTTTTCCAGGTCCTCATCGGTGAGGCCGGTGGCTTTGAACATGGCACGGGCTGCTGCCCGATCCGCCCCGGCGACGAGCGTCCGGCTGCGGGCATTCAGCGGTGTGGTGCCATTACTGGCGCGATCAGCATCGGGCATAGGGTTGGTCTCCTGGGTGCTATGATATTGCTATCGGGGTATTTTACCGCAGGGCGGGCGTTTCGCTATGGGGTTTGGGGGCTTGCGACATGAAAAATGATCGATCCAGATCCTCACCAACCGTGAGGCCTGTGCTTGCTGCGAGGATGGCTTTGATTGTGTTTATGAACTGAGGCCGGCAAGTTTGGTTGGCAAACTAGTAAGTATATATGTCTTGGTAGCCTAGTATTTCCAGCCTTACTCGAGTTGGTATATGTGCAAACGCAGCTTCAACGAGATCTAACATTTCTCTAGACTGGGCCAAATGTTTCAACCTGTCAAAGAGTTTTAGCAAGTGTACTACATCCGCTACGGCGTAGCGGATCTGTTTTTCAGTTAACCGCTTGCTTAGCCAGTTTGAAGTTTGCTGTGACTTATCAATCTGAAAGTCTAGATGCTCTTTAAGCAGTACCGACAAAGAATGGGAGTATTCGGCCTGAGGAAACAACAGCTTGGACACTATTTTGGTGCAAGCTACATTGCTGGGAACAGTATTCCAATGATATGACATGAACCGCAAATCAAACATAGCATGATGGAATACTTTTCTTATCCTGTTTGTTTCAAGCAAATGTACAAGATTATCTGGTACTCGATTGTCATGAGGAATTCTAATGAGTACAGCACCCGTAGAAGGTGAAAAAAGCTGACAAGTTCCTATCTTCTCCGTCTTCCAATTCAACCCTGATGTTTCTATATCACATGCAACAGACCCATCACATTCAATGGCGTAAAGGAGTTCTTCAGATATATCGTCAGCACAAATTCGAAGTTTTGGTTCACTAAGCTGAGAATAATTCACAATCTATGCCTTTTCTAAGGAAAAACTTGTTTTGCTTGCGGTCCTTTGTTTTCATCTTTTAGTCCATCAACCATCGATTTGTACTCTTTTATAAAGAAATTGGCAAATTCACCGTCTATATCTGCTGTAATCATAGGTACTGAACCACGAACTCTAGAGTGTTTATATGGTGCCCAGACAACCCAGCGGTTTGATAAATAATAAGTATGACACGGAGCTACACCAGGGTATGTATATATTTTAATTTCATCGCCTTTTTTGCAATGCTGGAAAAGTCCTTTGAAGAAATCGAGTGCCTCCTCGATATTCCTTTTCTGATCTTCTACATTTGTTCCAAAACGTCGTGCTAACTCATTCATGGTTTCACTATCTTCTGGATCAGGAAGAATAACTGTGAGTTTTCTTCCCTTGCTCAAAAAATTCCTGAGTGCATCAATATTCTGGTTACGCCATGTCCTAGCGTAGGCAACGAAGACCTGGAGTTCTTCAGCCTCTTCTATAAAGGCCCTAAAATTGTTTTCAAAATCAGATGAATAACTTTCAATTCCAGACTTTCTGATATTCTCGGAAATTTCAGCTATTCTTAGTATTTCTCTCGCAAAGCCACGTTTTAGGAAAACTTCCCATGCGATTGAGGCAAGTGATGCAATTAAAATAGCTGCTCCAACTTCAATGCCTATTGCCCGCACAACGTCATCGTTACAATTTTCACTTACGGTCATTACCACAAAAGAAACTACTACAAAACCTCCTCCCACTAAAAGGACTCGAAGATTGGTATTCTCTTTCAAAATATCTGACATTTTGGCCTCCTCAAACAAAATGAGTATGTGATTTATCTATTAGCTAACAAATTGTACCACCCTTAGTTATGAAATAATAATAAGATGCCAGAGAATTATGTCGATACACTCACTATACAATTTCTTTTCAACTCAACGAACTGCTGCATCCAAGCTACTTTCCCGATTACGTAATACGACACGCCAATGTCAGTTTGCAGATGTGCGTGCCTAAGTTCGCTGGTTCAGGGCATTAGATTATATTCTGGGGCAGGCCAAGCCTACCCCAAAACATCACAAGCATGGCCGCTATATGCGGCTTATTTCTTCTTCTTGCCGCCGATGACCAGGTTGATCTTTGGCTCAGCGCCGGGGATGAAGATCACGCGGTTGGGCGTGTCCCCGTTCAGGAAGGACTGAATGCGCTCATCGGCCAGGGCGCGGGCTTCCGCTGATGCCTGGTCGATATCAGCGGGCACGGTGATGGTCGTGCGCGGCTTGCCGTTGACCATCACGACCAGCGGCACCTCGTCCTCTGCGGCCTTCTCGGCGTCGTACTCCGGCCAGGGCTGATCGTGGATGCTGTATTCCCAGCCCATGCGCGCCCACAGTTCTTCGGCGACGTGGGGGGTGAAAGGTGCCATCAGTCGCAGCATCACGTGGACCGTAGCGCGCCAGGCATCCGGGCCGATGGTGCCCGCTTTCAGGGCATCGCGGAAGGTGTTCTTGAACTTCATCTGGTCGGCGATGGCCTTGTTAAAGCTGAACTTCTCCAGGCTGTTCTCGACTTCGTTGATGGCCTGGTGCAGCTTGCGCTCCAGATCGCGCTCGGCGTCGGCAACGCCGGCGGCCTGCGGTGCGCCCTGCGTCACGATATCCCAGACGTCGTTCAGCCAGCCAGCCGGCCCCTTGATGTTGTTCTCGTTCCAGGGGCCGCCCTTCTGCCAGTCGAAGTTGAACATCAGGTAGGCGCGGACCGTATCGCTGCCGTAGCGCTGCACCAGCTCGTCGGGGTTGACGACGTTGCCCTTACTCTTTGACATCCGCTGGATTTCCAGATGCTGGCGCAGTTGGTTAACGTTGTTGACGCCCTCGATGTGGGGGATGATGACTTCGGCGTCGGGCTGGACTTCGACCATGTTTCTATCGGGGCCGACGAACAGCGTATTCTCAACGCGCTTCATCAGCTCGCCAGTGACACCCTGGAAGCCGGACGGCACCTCGCCCCACTCGACCACCTCGACGCGGTCGGCCAGCAGCTTATCGCCCTGGAAGCGGCCGCTGCACACGATGTAATCGCCCTGACGCTCCGCGCCCAGCACCTGCCCCTGATTGCGCAGGACCAGCATCGGCTCGCCACTTTCCAGCACTTTTGGATCGCGGCCGTGTTCCGCCATGATGGACTGCGCTTCCTCGAACATGCCCAGGTCGCGCATGGCCTTGGTGAAGAAGCGCGCATACATCAGATGCATGGTCGCGTGTTCCGCGCCGCCGGTATAGACATCGACCGGCAGCCAGTAAGCGGCCTCCTCCGGGTCGAAGGGCTGCCCATCGCTATGCGGCGACAGGTAGCGATACCAGTACCACGACGAGCACATGAAGGTATCCATCGTGTCGGTCTCGCGGCGGGCCGGGTTGCCATCACTGTCAGTTACGTTCAGGAAGGGCTCGTGATACGTCAGCGGACTGCGGCCGGTCGGCATGAACTCGACATCTTCCGGTAGTTCGACGGGCAGGTCGCCATCCGGCACCAGCTCGACCTGCCCATCCTGGCGATGGATCACCGGGATGGGGCTGCCCCAATAGCGCTGGCGGCTGATCAGCCAATCGCGCAGGCGATAGTTAACTTCTTCGTCGCCGATGCCATTCTCGACCAGGTAGTCAATGGTGGCGGCGATGGCCGGGCTTTTACGGCCCTTTTCGCCGTTGTGGAAGGTACCGTTGATCGGCCCGCTGTTGATCATCGTACCGGGTCCGGCGTAGGCTTCGGTCAGTTCATCGGCGGTGGGCGGCGTGTCGCTGCCTTCCGGCTGAACGACCGGGACGATCTCCAGGCCAAACTTACGGGCGAACTCGAAGTCGCGCTGATCGCCGTAGGGCACGGCCATGATCGCGCCGGTGCCGTAGCTGATCATGACGTAATCCGCGATCCAGATCGGGATGCGCGCCTGATTGACCGGGTTGATCGCATATGCGCCGATGAAGACGCCGGTCTTCTCGCGGTCTTCGCTCAGGCGCTCGATCTCAGTGGCGGTGGCGGCCTTGGCGCGGTACGCCTCGACGGCCTCGCGCTGTTCGGCGGTAGTCATCTTATCGACCAGCTTATGCTCCGGGGCCAGCACCATGAAAGTCGCGCCCCACAGCGTATCGGGCCGCGTGGTGAAGACCTCAATGCTGTCGCCCTGCTCCGTCCTGAAGACGACGCGCGCGCCTTCGCTGCGGCCGATCCAGTTGGTCTGCATGATCTTGATCGGTTCCGGCCAGTCGATGCCGTCGAAGTTCAGCAGTTCGTCGGCGTACCTGGTGATGCGGAAGAACCACTGCGTCATCAGCTTCTGGATGACGGGCTGGCCCAGGCGCTCGTCCTTGCCATCGATGACCTGCTCGTTGGCCAGCACGGTCTGCAGCGCATCCGACCAGTTGACCAGGGCCTCGCTGCGGTAGGCCAGGCCACCCCGGAAGAACTGACTGAAGAACCACTCCGTCCATTTGTAGTATTCCGGCGTGCACGAGATGGCCTCGCGCTCCCAATCGAACATCGCGCCCATGCTGCGCATCTGGCTGCGCATGCGCTCGATATTGGCGTAGGTCCACTTCCAGGGGTGGATATTACGGTTGATCGCCGCCTGCTCCGCTGGCAGGCCGAAGGCATCAAATCCCATCGGGAACATGACGTTGTAGCCGCGCATGCGCATCCAGCGGGCGCGGGCATCGCTGGGCGTCATCGCAAACCAGTGACCGATGTGCAGGTCACCGGAGGGATAGGGCAGCATGGTCAGGGCGTAGTGCTTGGGACGGTCCCAATCGACCTTGCTGCGATATAGCTGCGTCTCTTCCCACCGCTGCTGCCATTTTGGCTCAATCGCGGCGGGGGAATATGGCTCAGGGGTGTGGTTATCGCTCATGAGTTGTGCGTTCTCTCCTGTTGCAGTCGGGACTGATGGCAGCGGCACCGATTGTAACACCAATCGGCGGCTGTGTGCGGGCCGGTTCCGTCGGATTCAGGCGCGGGCCAGTTGAACGCCAAAGGGCGAGGCGCGCAGCGTCTGCAACCGGTGGAAGTGTGCCTATAGGATTGTCAGTAAGCAGGGGTGGGGCGCGGCCAGAGGTCGCCGCTACATAAGAGAAGAGTGGGTCACCGCGAACCCGGTGCTGTTGTAGAAGGACTTCACGATGGTGAACATGGGTCTGGTTCCCTTGTTATGACGATAAAACCAGCATAACGCAGCCCGGCCAGGCTGTAAAGTGTCAGTATGGGCCAGGCTGCGCGGTGAAGGGCGATTTAGCCAGCGATCATTACGGGCGGGTCGCCGTCTCGAAGACATAGAGATAGACGGTACCGGGTGGCATCCCGCCGCTGACGCCGCCGGTTTCACTATCGATGCGCAGGACGCCGCCTTCACAGACGCTCGGGTCAAGCGTCAGCGCGGTGATGGCGATGTTCTCGGCGTCGGTGTTGCTGGTGCGTGGGTCCGCCGGGGAGCCATCGGGTGCCGTCATGGCGTAGCGAGTAACGGCAGTGCAGCCGTCGATGGGCAGGTTCAGCGTGACGGGCGTCACACCATCGCCGAAGTCGCCGCCATCCAGCTTGCGCGAGAGCACGAACACAGAGAGCGTATCGGCATCGCGCAGCGTGTAAGCCGAAATCAATGGGATGCGCTCGCCCAGGCGCTCGTAGCTGGGCACACTGGCGAATGTCGTCTCGAGCATGGTATCACCGGGCGCGTACAGGTTGCGCAGCATCAGCGCCAGCCAGCCAGCATGACGCCGGAAGCCCCCCATCATCGGCATGGTGTGTGAAGACCAGTAGCGACCGCTGGCGAAGCCCCATATATTCTGGTAGCCGTAGCCGTTCTGGCTGGAATACAGCCACGCATCCAGCGCGCTGACGGCCATGCCCAGCGATTTGCCGTACTGCTCCGCGACCTGCACCTGTTCTTCGCTGGCGGTGCCCGGGATGTGATAGCCGCTGGGGCCGCCTTCGTAAGCGAAGGGGCGGTAATCGGCCAGCCCGGCCTCGATCAGGCTGGTGCGCGTCTGGCCGACCTCGGCAATGAGCGGCAGCATGGTCAGGTAGCCGCCGATGAGCGTCTCCTGCATGCCGTAATCGTCGAAGTCCTCAAAGCCCTGCTCTTCTGTCTCCCACTTGGGGCCAACATAGTTGGCGTGGCCGAGATAGATCGACAGCTCCGGCACCTGCTGAGCAGCCAGTTCACCGTAGGCGTCCGGGTCGGCATCGTAGCCCGCCCCCAGCGCGAAGGTGATCTTCTCATCCAGGTTATACGTGGACCACCAGGGCTGCGCGGTGACGTTCTCCACAAAATAATAGTGGGCGAAGAGGCCGTATTCCCGCCCGCCGAAGAAAACCCAGTTAGGCGCGCCGAAGCCATCCCAGCCGCCGAACGCGCCGTTGTGCCAGGTCTCATTGCCGAACTCCAGCACGATCTCGCGGAACTCGTCCGTCCAGGGCTTGCCGATGCCGCGCTGTTCATAGCGGCGGTAAGCCCAGGGCCGGGCCTCCGGGGTATCGACGGCGGGGTCATAGGGGACGCCGAGATACTCAACGAGCTGCAGCCATTCGACCTCGGTGTATTCTTCACTGAGCGTGAGGTAAGGCACGACGCGATCTTCCGGGGTGCTGCCAGTCGCCAGCGCCCATTCGAGCGCGTGCGGGACCGTCATCGGGATGCCGGGCTGCAGGTTCTGGATGAAATCGAGATTGCTGCTGGCGTAGTTCGAGAGCAGACGATCCATAGGCGAGTGCGTGTGGTAGGTTGTGCCGTAGAAGCGCACCGAGGGCTTAGGGCCGGTAGGCGGCATCGCCGCCATGAGTTCGTCAAAGGCGATCTGATGCGGGGTGAACGGCCGGTAGTCGTGCCGGGCGTCGTGGCGGTAGACGACGAAGTTATCCGCCCAGACCGTCCCGGCGGATTCCATCGCCAGCCCGATTGCCCCATGCGACCGATCGGCGCTCGGATACGGCGGGCCGACGAAATCATAGGTGAAGCGCTGCCACTCGCCGGTGACCTGCCAGGGTTCCGGATCGATCGCGCCATCGTAGGCACCGCCAAGATAGAACCACACGCGGCCATCGCTGAGGCCCTCCTGCCGCAGCCAGACCTCGGCGCGGTAAGGCACGCCGGGTTCTAACTGGGCGTACCACTGGCCCTCGCCCCCGTCTACGCCATGGAACAGGTACTGCCCGAACCACGTAAAGCCACCTTCCGCCGTAAGCTGGATGCACCCATCGCCCGGCTCTGTGAAATCGGCGGGCAGCGCGGCGGTGTGCGGCACAATCTGCGCGCGGCCACCCTCCCACCAGGGATAGAGCAGCGCGGGACTGTCATCGTACCATTGCAGCAGGCGCGGGTGGATCTCGTCCGGCTCGATGTGGTACTGCGTAATGGTGATCATGGCGTAATCGCCATAGGCGAACTGTGTCTCGGTGTCCTCAAGGTGGACGCGATTGACCGCCCCCTCGGAGCCTTCAGCGACCCAGCCGCCGGACGGTACGGTCGTCTCTGTCAGGAAGATGACGCGCTCTGCGTCGTCTGCTTCGTTCAGGTGCTGGCCATCCCCGAAAGAAAGCGGCTGCCCAGCGGCATCCACCAGACGATAGAAGCGAATCACGGCCCCATCCCCGAAGCCGGTCCGGTTCTGGTCCCACATGTGGACGCCCCCGTGGCTCTGGTCCCATTCGATCCAGCCGGGGCCGCTGCGCTCTACGCGCACCAGATAGCGGACGGTGGCTGGCTCCATGCCGGAACCCCGAATCAGATTGTTGGTGGCGAGATTGGTACCGCCAGCGATGGTCGTCAGGTTGGTGCCGAGCGGCTCGACATCAGTGGCGATGACGCGATCTGTAATGATGATTTCGGCAGGGGCGAGCGGGTCCCCCGCCTGGGCGGTCGCCGGTACGTAGGATACGGAGAGCGTCAGCAGCAGAGACAGGACGACGAGCAGCGATATGCGACGCAGAGCAGCCATGTTTCCCTCGTGTGATAGCCCGACAAATTGCACTCCCTATTGCACTCCCTAATGATAGGTGAGAATCAGGCGTATCACCCTTGTGACGCGAGTAACCGGCAGCAATCACGCGCCGAACTTCTGCAGGCGCAGGGCATGGGCCAGCGCGAGCGGCATCAAATGCGCGCCGGGCAATCGCGGGCCAAGCCCGCCAGCGATGCAGGCGCGCTCGCCAAAGTGCTGCACCGTATCCGGTCGGCAGTGGGGCGACGCCAGCAGCACGGGGACCGGGTGCCAACTGTGCGCCCTGAGGGCGGCGGGCGTGGAATGGTCGCCGGTGATGATCAGTACGTCCGGGTTGAGGTCGGTCAGCCGTGGCAGCAGATCGTCGGCCTGCTCGATCAGGTGAATGCGGCGCTCGTAGTCGCCGTCTTCGCCGGCGCTGTCCGTCTGCTTTACGTGAACGAAGAAGAAATCGTAATCCTGCCAGTGATCGGCCAGTAGCTCGAGTTCTCGCTGGGGATCATCCGGCGCAGCGACGACATCCATACCCAGGAGACGCGCAACGCCGCGATACATCGGATAGGCGGCGATGGCCAGGCCGCGCAGCCCGAACGCCTGCGAGAATGTCGGCCAATCTGGCAGGCTGGCGAAGCCCCGCAGCAGCACCATATTCGCGGGGTGGTGATCGGTGAGCAGGTCGCCGGCCTGCTGCAAAAAGCCGCGAACGAGGTCGGCGGTGTGCCAGGCCCGCTCGCTGGCCGGGCGCGGCGCGTGCGGCGGGACGCCGGTCGCCTGCGGGTCGGTGTCGCTGAGGTCGCTGGCCAGATTATCGCCGCGCAGCACCAGCAGAAAGCGATGCTCCTTGATGGACTGCACGATGACTTCGGCGTCCGGCAGTTCGATCTGCTGGAGGATGCCGCAGAGTTCCTCGTTTTTCTCCGTGCTGATGCGACCGGCGCGCCGGTCCGTGACGTGGCCCTGATCGTCCAGCGTGCAGAAGTTGCCGCGTGCGGCGATGTCGCCCGGCTGCAGGTCGAAATCCACACCGAGGGCGGAGAGCACGCCGCGCCCGACCTGGTAGGTGGTCGGGTCATAGCCGAAGATCGCCAGATGTCCGGGGCCACTGCCGGGCGTAATCCCCGGCCCGACGGGTACGTGCAACCCGCAGATACTGCGTGCTGCCAGTGCGTCGAGGTTGGGCGTACTGGCGGCTTCTAACGGTGTTTCCTCATGATCTTCAAACGGCAGACCGCCCAGCCCATCCAAAACGAGCAGGACGATCTTCGTATCGGCTTCCTTGAGCAACGGTTGAAGAAATTCCAGTTTCATATCGGCGTCCTCTCGCAATGTATCAGGTTCCAGTCCTCAGGAGATATAGCCGAAGATGATGGCCAGAATCAGGAAGAGCAGCAGCAGCCAGAAGAACATGCTGAACCCGGCGACGATGACCTCTCCGGCTGAACGGGTATCGACATCTGACGAGGTATAGTTGCGGGGCGTCCATTGCGGCGGGATCAGCGCCACGAGGATGAGCGCAAACAGAAGCCCGACGAAGACCGCTGGCAGCCAGGAGATCCCGAACGGGAGCGGCCTGGTCGGTGTAATCCACAGGCCAGCCGCCCAGGTCGCCAGGAAGATGATCAGGAAGAACAGCAGCAGACCATCCAGGCTGCGCGTCCCCCTCAGGCCAGCAGCGAAGATCACCGTTAACAGGATCGCCGTAATCGCACCAAGAGTAATAAGTTCCATGCCCCAAAGCCCTTTCGTCACGTATGAGTCATTGCAGACTCTGTCGAAATCCAAAAATTGAGAGCGTCACCCGGTCGTGATGCTCTCATCTAACCTGAACCGATTTCACTCAATTGTTCACGAACCGAGGTTAAGAATACGGGTATGTCCACAACTACCATTGCAGCAACTGACGTTGCAGCACAACAGATCGACCTGAAAGCAATCAGCGTTGGACTTTCAGATTGTTGATGACATCCACGACGCCGGGGGTATCCCAGGCATCATCACCAGCGGACCGCTTGGCGACAACCGTATCGACATTGCCACTAAGCGTGACCACACCCTCATTAACCTCAACGTTGACATTGGTGGCATCCACCCAGCTATCGAGGATCAGGTCCGCTTCGATATCCGTCAGGATTTCCGTGTCATCGCGTGTGGTCCCAACGTAATACGGACCGCTGTAAATCGTATAGTAGTAGCGGCCAGTGTAGGGTCCGCGATAACGATAGACAACTGGCATAGCGTTTCCCTTCGTATCTAGCCTTCATCTCTATGCTAGTGCCTGAGGGGGGACTCTGATAACGCACTGAAAACCTATTTCAGATTGGAAAGATGGCTCAGGCCGTATAGGGCAAGTGGACGGGTAAAGAATGGCCAGGATGTGCAGTAGAGAAACGCGCAGGGTATGTCAGGGTGAGAAAACTACAACGAATATGTTACAGGATGGCGCGCCCCCGGCTGCCTGTACGACCAAAATGCGTGCATCCTCAAGTTTGTGTGTTTGCCGATTGTAATATAATTGCAACTGATGAAGACGACGACGCGGCAACCTTAGCGATTCGGCAATTCCTGAAGATCGAGCGGCGGGTGTCAGATACAGGACACAACACACTATTATGCATTGGATTACTGGGCCTGCCGGCCCTGGTAGTCTGGTTGGTGCTACTGCCATCCCTGCCGGATGCCCTGGCCACACCGATGCAATGGCGCGTCGCGGCGGCGCTGCTGGCGTCCGCGCTGCTGACGCAGGCCTTGCTGTGGCGACGCAGCAGCGCGCGGCTGACGATCAGCCTGCTGGTTGCGGGGGCGGCCTGGGTGCTGCTCGGGCTGGCGGCAGCGCTGGCGATCACCGTGCTCAACGGTATGATCGGCGCGCTGGCTATCGTACTGGTACCGGGGACGGACCGCGCCGGACAGATAGCGCGTCTGCGATTAACGGCACTCATCGCCGGGGTGATCGGGCTGGGGCTGCTGGCGGCGCAGGGCATCGCGCTGCTGTTTAATGCTGTGCCACCGCTCCCCCTGACAGATGATCTGACGCCGCTGCTGGTGCACGTCCTGGCGCTGATGAGCGCTTATGTCGTCGTGCGGCTGGGGACGATATGGGCCAGCGTGATTGCCATGCCGCCGATGACGTGGCAGCAGCATATACTCATGATCGCAGGCGACATGGTGCCGCTGGCGCTGGTAATCGTCCTGCCGCAGATCCTGACGCAGGCGGGCGAAATCGTCTTTTATATTGTGCTGGCGATGCTGGTCCTGATGGGTTTCTATCAGGGCCAGTTTGTGATGATGCGGGCGAATCTATCGCGCCGCAGCGAAGAGACGACCGCGATCCGGCGGTTGGGCGATCACTTCACGACGCGGCTCGATCTGGATGAGCTGCTTCAGCATCTGTATATGGAAGTGCGCGGGCTGATCCCGGCGACGACGTACTTCGTCGCCCTGTACGATGATGCCTATGAGATGCTCAGTTATCCGCTGGTGATGCGTCAGGGCGAGCCGCAGAACTGGCCCTCGCGCCGGTTGGATACGGGCTGCGCGGATCAGGTCATCGTCAGCGGGCAGGCGCTGCGCCTCAGCGGCAAAGAGATGCCGCTCTGTACCGCCTTCGAAGGCCAGCCGGCGGCCTTTATTGGGCTGCCACTGCGCGCTGAGGGCAGTCTGATCGGCGTGCTTGGGCTGTCCCACGCGACTGACCCGGACGCATTCAGCAAGAATGATCTGCTCGTGCTGGCGCTGATCGCACCGCAGGCGGCAGTTGCTATCCGTAATGCGCGGCTGTATCAGCGGACGCAGCGGCTGGCGCAGAACGTCGGCACAGTCAACGCGGCGCTGCAAGACGTCCTGCTGCAGATCGACCGGGACGACACCCTGCTCATGGCCTGCGATGTGGCGCGTCAGGTCACACAGGCGGAACAGGCCGCACTGGTCATCCTGGACGCGAACACGCTGGACCTGGACGAAGAAGACCTGACGCCAAGCAGTACGCCGCTGCGCTATCGCGTGCATGCGCTGGGCTTTGAGGAACATTTCAACGCGGATGATCTGCTGGCGACCCGGCCTCTGACGCAGAACGGCGCTCCGCTGATCGTGCCGGACGCGCTGCGCCCGCCGGATGACCTCGCGATGGCCGCCCCGCACGCGGCGGACGCGCTGCGTCAGGTGGCGGTGAAGGCGGGCTTCCGGGCGATGCTGGCTGTACCGCTGCGCTCCGGCCTGACGCCGCTGGGCCACCTGATCGTTTATCACGCGACGCCACAGCATTACGACGCCTCAACCATCGGCCTGCTGGAGATGCTCGCCACGCAGATTACAGCCGCCATTGATAACGTCGAGCTGATCCACGCTTTGGAGATGTACGCCAGGGAGCAGGCACAGCTCGTCAATCTGTCACGGATCAGCACCAGCCACCTTGATCTGGAGCGCGTCATACAGGATGTCGCGGGCGTACTGGCGGAAATGTTCGATTATGACCGGGCGGCGCTGGGCCTGGTGACGGCGGAGAGCGAGAGCTATCTGCTGTATGTACCCCAGTCAGAGCGCGCTGAGCCGCAGCAAAGCAGCAGCAGCATTATTCCGGAGTTGCAGCAGATCCTCAGTGCGCGCCACTACACGACCGGCGAATACGCCGTCGATGACCCGAACATCTCAGCGGCGCTGCGCAGCGATATGCAAACAGCAGGCGATCAGAGCCGGTTGATCGCGCCGCTGCGCATCAATGAGGTGACGATCGGCTTTGTGCAGCTCGCCGCCGGGCGACGCCACGCGATCAACGGCAGCGCGCATCACCTGCTGCAACTGGCGTCGTATCAGGTGGCCGTCGTCGTGCAGAACGCACGCGTGCATCGCTCCACGGAAGAAGCACTCGTCAAGCGCATGGATCAGCTCGCCCTGCTGGAACATATCGCCCTGAATGTGACGCGCTCGCTCGATCAGGAGACGATCATCCATAACGTGCTGGAGGCCGCGCTGCAATCGACACAGGCCGAAAAGAGCCTGCTGGCCCTGGCCGAGGGCAACCAGTATCGCTGCATCATTCACGAGCACGTACACGATCAGGTCATCAGACGTGTGGCGGTGCTGACGCGCGATCAGGGCGTCGTTGGTGAGGTGCTGCGCAATGGTCAGACGATCGTGCTGAGGGAAAACGCCGATCATCCGGGCTATATCAGCACCAGCACGCATACTTACGCTTCATCGGTGGTGACGCCGTTGTATCAGGGGCAGCGAATCATCGGCGCGCTGAGCATCGAAAGCCGCCAGCCCGCCCACTTCACGGACGATCAGGTGAGCTTCATCAAGAGTCTGGCGGGACATGCTGCCATCAGCATCCAGAATGCGCAGCTACTGCAGAAGTACCGCGAGCAGATCAACACGCTGACGAACCTGCGCGACATGACGCTGCGCGCCGTGACGACCTTCAACCAGCAAGAGCTGCTGCGCGTGCTGCTGCAAAGCTCGCTGCGCGTGCTTAATGGGCTGGAGACAGCGATCTACTTCTATCACCGCGAGACGAATGGTCTGGTGCTGGTCGCCGGGTTCCGGCGGCAGTTATCACCCAACAGCGACGACCCACGCGGCGGCGACCTGTACGAAGCGGAGCCGATCATCCCGGACGAGCTGGTCTACGCCGCCGCCCGCCTGGGCGAGCCACAACTCATTGAGGACATTCGCAGGTATCCCGCCTATCGGGAACGGCTGGCGGCGGGCGTGCGCATCGAACATCGCAGCCTGGCGATCATGCCAATCCAGCGACGCGAGAGCATCCAGGAAGTGCTGTGCGTGACATTCCCGCAGACGCGGACCTTCGACGATGACTTCCTGAATACGCTTGATCTGTTGGCCCTGCAGATCAGCGGGCACCTGGAAAACGCCACGCTGACGACGGACATGGCCGTCAGCAATACGCGGCTGCGCACCATCCTCGATACGGCCCGCGACGGCATCATCCTGCTCGACCGGGCCGGGCATATCCACGTCGCCAACCCGGCGGCGCAGATGATGGTCGGCATTGATCTGAGCCAGGACCTGAACGAACCCCTGGCGGAGATCCTCGCGCATGAACTCTCCACAATGGAATCGGGCAATTACGACACGCTGTATCAGCAGTTCGCCACACGTTACCGCGCTGATAGTCCCTACGATACCACCTACGAATACAGCCTGATGCACGATGGCCGCGAGCTGCACCTCAAAGAGCAGCATACGCCCGTGTACGACGAGAACGAAGACATCATCGGGCGGCTGCTGACTTTGCGTGATCAGACGGAAGAAAAAGAGCTGGAATCTTATCGGCGCAAACTGCAACGCATGGTCATCCATGATCTGCGGGGGCCGCTGGGCAACATCATCAGCAGCCTGTATGTGGCCAATGCCATGATCGACGAAATCCCCGCAGAAATCGACGAGAACCTCAGGCTGTCGATGGAAGTCAGCCAGGAGAGCGCCGGGCAGCTACTGCAACTGGTCGACAGCCTGCGCGATATTGAACGGCTGGGCAAGGGTCAGCTGCCGCTGCATAAGGCGCGCATCACCCCCAGAGAACTGCTGGAAAAAGCCTACGACGCGCTGTCGATCTCGCTGCGCGAGGCTGGCCTGAAGGTGCGCATCGTGGTAGAAGAAGGCGCGCCTGATCTGTACGTCGATGAAGACCTGCTCCGGCGCGTGCTGATTAATCTGCTGCAAAACGCCTATAAGTTCACGCCGAGCGGCGGCCAGATTATCCTGGGCGCGGGGCGCATGCGCGATGATGGCGACGGTATGCTGCGCCTGTTCGTCAGCGACAGCGGCCCCGGCATCCCTGAGCAAACGCGGGAGCGCATCTTCAACCAGTACGAACAGATCGAAGGACGGCGGCCCCTGCAGGGCGGTCGCGGCAGCGGCCTGGGGCTGCACTTCTGCAAACTGGCCGTCGAAGCGCATGGTGGACGCATCTGGGTGGCAGAGCGCGGCCCGCTGCCGGGGGCATGTCTGACGTTCAGCGTGCCGATCGCGCAACCCGATGATGATTCACCGGTAAGTGTAGAACCCTCAGGAGAAACACAGCCATGATGATCCTTATGAAGCAATGGCTGGCCTCTCTCCTGGCGCTGCTACTGGCGCTGGCGCTCAGCCTGATCTTTTTGGACAGCCTGCGCGCACTGCCCTTGCTGACGCGCCTGCCCGTGCTGGAAGCTGGCGTGTATCTGCTGCTGATCGCTTTCGCCGTCGCGCTGAGCGTGCCCCTGCTGCCGCTGAATGTCGGGCAGACGTGGTACGTCATGGGCTATCTGGGGCTTTCGCATCTGGTGGGGATGATCGCGTTTCTGTCACAGCCGGCGGAAGCCTTCCCGGTGACGGCGCTGGCGGTCATGCTCGGCAGTGCGATGGGCACGCTTGCGCTGCTGCGACGTGTCAGCAGCCAGCACGTGATGGAAAATAAGCTCATCAGCTTCGTGTTCATCGTCGCACGCGACGTCGTGCCGTTCTTCGTAGCCGGGCACGTCTATCTGCGGATCGGTGGCGTACTGCCCCTGCCGAACGACATCGTAGGCGAGCTGCACGTTCTGGCCGCTTACGCGCTGCTGTACCTGGCCGGGACGCTGGTGCTGTTCGCGCTGCATATCACCTTCAACAGTCCCGCCTTTGCGCTGGCGTCATCGCGTCTGAGGCTACCACAGGGCAGCCTCACGCTCATCCTGATGCTGCCGGTACCCTTCGCGCTGGGCCTGAGCACGGTCGCCAGGGCTGATGAATCGTTCCTGCTGTTCACGCTGACGGCGATGGGCGGCGCGCTGACGATCTTCGCACTGTACGGGCTGAATCAGAGCCAACTGCGTTTGCAGCGGCAGATCGCTGAGATGCAGTCGATTGGCGCGGCGAGTCAGGCGCTGCGCGCTCAGTTAGAGCTAGGCGACCTGCTGCGTACCATCTACCAGCAGATATCGCGGCTGCTGAACACGCCAAACGTCACGGTCGCACTGCTGGACGAAAACGGCTATTTCACCTATCCGTTGGTGATCCGGGGCGGCGTCGAGATCGCTGTCGATGCGCGGCGCGGCCCGACAGACGATGTCGAGCTGATTCGTCGCGTGATTGTCACCGGGCAGCCACTGCTGCTGACAGAAGGAATCGCGGCCTATGCCGCCCTGCACAATCTGACGCCACCCCAGCAGCACATCACGTCCTGGCTTGGCGTGCCGATCATCTCGCGCGATGAGACGCTGGGCGCGTTCGTCGTCTTCAGCAAAGAGGACGAGCGCCACTTCAACGAGAACGACCTGCGCCTGATGAACATCTTCGTAGCCGGCGCGGGCATCGCGCTGGAGAACGCCCGACTATACATGCAGCAGCAGTACCGGGCGGAACAGCTCGCCACGTTAAACGCGCTGTCGCAGCAGGTGACGCACAGCCTGTCATTCGATGAAGTGCTGGACGCCGTCCTTAACTCAGCGGCGCATATTTCGCGGGCGCAGGCTGTCGCCGTGTATGTGCAGGAAGGCGGCGAAAAAGAGAACGGCCTGCGCCTCGTGCGCAGCCAGGGACTCAACGAAAGGCTGATCGCACAGCCGCCGCCGACCCTGCAACCGGATCGGCTGCCATCGACGGACAGCCTGGCCCCGCAGCCGCTGACCGTGCCGGACGTCAACAAGCAGGCGCTGCCCTCCGAGATGAGTAAAGCACTGGCTGAGGCGGGCATTCGCGCATGGGTCACGCTGCCGCTGACGCAGGGCAACCTGCGCATCGGGACGCTGGCGCTGTACTATCAGACGCCGCAGGTCTTCCGCGATGAGCTGCTGGAACTGCTGCAGGCTTACGCGACACAGGTCGCGCAGGCGGTGGCAAATGCACGGATATTCGCCACGACCGACCGCGAATTGGAACTGCGCGTGCATCAGATGAGTATGCTGGCCGAGATGGTGCAGTTGCTCAGCGGCACGCTGGATAACCCGCGCGTTGTCTACGACGTCGTGCTGAGCTACGCGATGACGGCCAGCAGTGCTGAACACGGCGTCATCATCGCGGTGGAGCAGGACGGCAGCCTGAGTGCGCCCACGTCTATCGGCTATCCGGACGACTTCTTCGTGGGGGTGACGGCCCTGCGTGATGGCCTGCTGGGCCAGACGCTGCGCAGCGGCCAGGTCATCCGCTGCGATGACACCCACGCCGACCCCAGTTGCCCACCGCTGCTGCCCAATACGCGCTCGATCCTCGTCGTGCCGATTGCGCGCGGGCTGAAGGTGGCCGCGCTCATCGTGCTGGAGAGCGAGCGGGTTGTCGCCTTCAGCGCTGAACGGGCGGATTTCATGCTGCAGATCGCCACGCAGGGCGTCATCGCGCTGGACAAGGCGCAGTTGTTCCGCGATGTACGGGCCGCACGCGATGACATGGCCGTCGTGCTGAATGCCATCGAAGAAGGTACGCTGCTGCTCAATCCGGACGGACAGATCGTACAGGCCAACCCGCGTCTTTCGCTGCTGGGCCTGCGCTATGACGCGCTGCTCTATCAGCAGGTGACGACGCTGCTGGACGAAAACGAAAATCTGCCCACGCTGCTCGGCTTTGAAGACCGCGCCGCTATCGAAGGACTGCTGGAACAGCTCGAGCTGGAATCGGGCAGGGACGCGCTGTCGCTGAAAGGCGACCTGAAAGGTGACGAACCCCAAGCGAGCAGCAACGGTCACGGAGAGCACGCAAAACACGACGCCATTGATCTGCACCGCATTCCGCCGCACACCTACATGCTCGACACGCCGGAAACGCAGGTCGTCATTGAGCGTCAGATCATCCCCATCGATGACGAGCAGGGACAGATCATCGGCCTGCTGCTGATCTACTACAACAAGACCGAAGAAGCCGAACTGGAACGCGCCCGGCAGATGTTCTCGCGCATGGTCATCCATGACCTGCGCAGCCCCCTGGCCGCCGTCACGGCCAGCCTGCGCCTGCTGCAGGAACTCTCCCCACGTGAGGGGCAGTTCGCCGACATGCTGGCCAAGACCTTTGAAATGAGCCAGCGGGCGATCCGCAAAGTGCTGACGCGCGTCGATTCGCTGCTGGATATCGCCCGGATGGAGAGCGGCGACATCGACCTTGAATATGAGCCGACCAGCCTGCCGCATCTGGTGCAGATCGTGCAGACGGATCTGCAGCCGCTGGCCAAAGAACTCGAGATCACGCTGGTGACCGACATGCCCGCCGACCTGCCGCTGCTGAACGTGGACACGGATAAGGTCGAGCGGCTGCTGATGAACCTGGTGGATAACGCGCTCAAGCACAGCCCGGCCAATACGACCGTCACTATCCAGGCGCGACCGGAGCCAGACGGCCAGCTCATGCGCATCGCCGTCATCGATGAAGGCCCCGGCATCCCCGATAACTACAAGCAGCGGCTGTTCGAGCAGTTCGTACAGGTAGAAGGGCGCAAGGGCCACCGGCGCGGCATCGGCCTGGGCCTGACGTTCTGCAAGCTGGTGACGGAATCGCACGGCGGGCGTATCTGGATTGAGGACAACCCCCAGGGCGGCAGCGTCTTCGCTGTGACCCTGCCTATACTCAACATGCCTGAGCCGGTGGAGTAAACCTGAATCACCGCGTACTGCCTCAGGCTGTTTACTTATCGCAGCCTTAATCAAGCTCGCCCGTGACAAATCGCAATCTCGCGTGTTACAACCCTTAGCACTTCGTTTTATTTTCATCTTCTCAGGGGGAGTATTACGCATGCGGGTCGCAGTCTTCACGGAGACTTTCCTGCCGAAGCTGGATGGAATCGTCAGCGTGGTGTGTCTGCTTCTGGATCATCTGACAGAACGTGGCGTTGAGACGATCGTAGTGGCTCCGCGTCTGGGGGAAGGCACCGAATATTACAAGCAAACCCGGGTTATCACGGTCAACGGCGTTACGCTGCCGCTGTACCCGGAACTGCGCGTCGGGCCACCGACGTACACCACCTATAAAGAGGTCAAAGCGTTTCAGCCGGATATTGCCCATTTCATCCATCCGGTCATGATCGGTATACCGGGGATGATCATGGCCAAGCGGCTGGGCATCCCGACACTGGCCTCATTCCATCTTGATCTGGCGCGCATGGCGCAGCACTATAACGTCGGCTTTATGACGCCCATCACCGACGTGCTGACGCGCATGGTGTTCAACTGGGCGGATTACGCGCTCGCGCCCAGCAAGGCCGTCCAGAGTTACATGACCGACATCGGCGTGCGCGACGTGGGCCTGTGGAAACGCGGCGTCGATCCGGTGCGCTTCCATCCGCACTTCAGGTCGGCGGCGATGCGCCACCAGCTCAGTGATGGTCACCCGGATGACGTGCTGCTGCTTTATGTCGGCAGGCTGGGCCAGGAGAAACAGGTCGATCAACTGAAGGCGCTGGTCGAGCGCGTGCCGGGCACCCGGCTGGCGATCGTCGGCGACGGGCCGGAGCGCGCCAGCCTCGAAGCGCACTTCGCCGGGACGCGCACGAAATTCATGGGCTATATGCAGGGCGAACCGCTGTCCCAGGCGTATGCCAGCGCTGATGTTTTCGTCTTTCCCTCCGCGCTGGAGACGTTCGGCCTCGTCGTGGTCGAGGCGATGGCAGCTGGCCTGCCGGTGGTCGCGACACGGGTCGGCGGCATACCGGATGTGGTCGCTGAGGGCGTGACCGGCTACACCTTCAACGTGGGCGATATCGACACGATGACGAACGCCGTGCGTCAGATGGTGGAATCGCCGCAGCGGCTGCGTTATATGGGGCAGGCGGCGCGGGAATTCGCCAGTACGCAGACGTGGCCCGCCATGATGGACGAGGTCATCACGCACTATGAGCGCCTGATTGCTTCTTACGAGCAGATGCTGGTCGGCGCGTAGCGGGCCGACAGTGCCCTGCTATCTGCATATCAAGCAACAGTGAGGCGCTGGCGGGTTAACCTCACCCCAAACCCGCTTCGAACGCGAGGAGCCACGAAAAGTGCCGGTTTCCCTCGCGGGGTGAGGTAACGCACCCTTGCAGGCAGGCATGGCAGGCTTACCCTTGCTGCACAATGGCAAACGCCGCAGTCTGGCAAAAACAACGCAGTGGCTCTAATGTTATGAGGTCGAGCGCGGTGCAACGCCCGCAGCATCGGCCTGAAAACAGACTTCAGCCGACGTGAAGGGGCGGGATATCCCGCCTTTCACATCACAAGCAAAATCATCCGTACATATACAGAACAGTGAAGCCTCAACCGATGCGTGATGACATCAAATGGATGCTATACGGCGCGACCGGCTATACCGGCACACTGGTCGCGGAAGAAGCAGTCCGGCGCGGGCATCATCCGATGCTGGCGGGCCGCAATGTGGAGAAGCTGCGGCCGCTGGCGCGTCGGCTGGGACTAAAATATGTCGCCTTTGACCTGAGCGACGTCAACGTCATTGCGGAGCACATCGCCGAGATGGACATCGTCTATCACTGCGCGGGGCCGTTCATCCACACCAGCGACCCGATGATCCGCGCCTGTCTGGCGACGCATACCCACTACCTCGACATCACCGGCGAAGTGCCCGTCTTTGAAAACACGTTCAGCTATGAGGACGCCGCCGAAAGCAACGGCATCGCCCTGATCAGCGGCGTCGGCTTTGACGTGGTGCCGACCGACTGCCTGAATCTATACGTCGCAGAGCAGGTCGAAGCGGCGGATCAACTGGAAATCGGCATTTCAGGGTTCGCCGGGGCGAGCGCGGGGACGATCAAATCCGGGCTGGAACTGGCCGCCGAAGGGATGCTGCTGCGGCGCGATGGTCGTCTGCGGCGCTTTGACTTCGGCAAGCTGAACCGCATGATTCCCCTGGCGAACGGTGTACGGCATGGTACGGCTGTTCCGTGGGGCGATGTGGCCACGGCTTACCGGACGACGGGCATCCCCAACATTACGCCGTATATGGCCATGCCCGGCTGGATGGCGACCGCCATGCGGTTTGGCGCGCCCGTGCTCGGTACAGTGATGCGCAGCTCTGCCATCCGCAACGCGACTGCTGCCCTGGTCAACCGGGTGGCTTCTGGCCCGGATGAACAAACCCGCGAAACGTATCAGTCTTATTTGTGGTCACAGGCGAGCAGCGCCGCGCACCAGGCGCAGGCCTGGCTGATTACCCCGGAGCCGTATCAGTTTACCGTTCAGATCGCCATCCACGCCGTCGAGCAGACGGCAGAACTGCGTCCGACAGGCGCGCTGACGCCCGCGCTGGCCTTCGGTGCGGATTTCGTGCTGAAGGTACCGGGTGTGCGCCGTCTGGATCAGCTAGAAGACTGAGCGATTTTCAGGGGACTTGCGATGAGGATGACTGACTGCAACCTGACCACCTGTGACCTGATCTACTGTGACCGCTGAAAGCGCACTTTACGAGTCAATTGCAGACCAGCCCCCTCCACACGGAGACGGGGCTGGTGGCTGATCTGAAACCTACGCGCCGTTGATGCGCTCGATGATGGTACCGGTCGCCATGCCGCCGCCACAGCACATCGTCTGTAGGCCGTAACGGCCGCCTTCTGTCTCCAGGACGTTGAGCAGCGTCGTCATCAGGCGTGCGCCGCTGCCGCCGAGCGGGTGGCCGAGCGCGATCGCGCCGCCGTACTGGTTGACCTTGCTCATATCCGGGTTAAATTCCTTCTGCCACATTCTGACGACGGTTGCGAACGCCTCGTTGACTTCGAAAGCGTCGATCTGGTCGAGCGTCAGGCCGGATTTTTGCAGGAGTTTATGGGTTGCCGGGACCGGGCCAGTCAGCATGAGGTGCGGGTCGCTGCCGACGGTGACGCTCGCCAGGATGCGCGCACGCGGCTTCAGGCCGAGTTCCTGCGCCCTGGCCTCGGTCATGATGAGGACGGCTGCCGCCCCGTCGGTGATCTGACTGCTGTTGCCCGCCGTGGTGATGCCCTCCGCCGTGAAAGCCGGTTGCAGCGTGCGCATCCGGTCGCGGTCGGGGTTCATGCGGATTCCCTGATCGACATCGACCATGAGGGTGCTGCCATCATCATTTACGCCTTCTAGGGGCAGGATTTCTCGGCGGAGCTTACCGGCCCGGGTTGCGGCGGCGGCGCGGCTGTGGCTCTCGTAGCCCAGCTCATCGACTTCGTCGCGGCTGATACCCCAGGCGACCGCGATCTCATCACTGGCGATGCCCTGCGGGATCATGTTGTATTCTTCCATGATGTTATCTGTGAAGGGCTGCTGGCCCGCCAGACTGCTACCCATCGGCACGCGGGTCATGCTCTCGACGCCGCCCGCAATGACGACATCCGCCTGCCCGCTGGCGACCATCGCCGCCGCCAGATGCACCGCCTGCTGGCTGCTGCCGCACTGGAAATCGACCGAGGTCGCCGGCACTTCCACAGGCAGGCCCGCTTCCAGGACGACGTTACGCGCCACGTTGAAGGTCTGCTCCGCTACCTGGCTGACACAGCCGAAGAGCACATGATCGACCTGGGAGCCCTGCATGCCGGTGCGCTCCAGCAGGCCCCTGACGACGTGCGCGCCCAGTTTGACCGGGTGCTGCTCGCGCAGCCAGCCGTTACGCTTGCCCATCGGCGTGCGGATGGCGTCAACAATCACAACCTCAGACATAGGAAATCTCCTGAAAATAATCTATTCACGATTTGATTATTCGAGTGGCACTATCATAACGCAGTCGAGCGCGAATTGGCAGATTATCCGTTGGTGAGCAAAAGACTCAGGGCGCGCCCAGCGTCAGCGGCCCCAGGTCGGCGCGGTCGCTATCAGCAACCGGCAGACGCTCACCGCTGACGAAATCGTAGACCAGCGCCGTCAGGCGATAGTCGGCGGCGGGCAGGCCGGCGATATCCAGCGCGGCACCTGTGCAGGCGAAAGGCCAGTCAGGTGGCAGCGGTGGCAGCGGCTGATCGGACTGGGCCGCAAGGGTGCCATCCGGGTTGAGCAACTGCACGCTGATCGCGTAGCGATTCGGCGGCAGTGCAGGGCCTGCCTGCCAGCCGAGCACGACATGCAGCCGCTCATCGATGAGGGTCGGCGGGCGGGGCGTCAGCACGATGAGGGACGCTTCGGGCGCGGCGAAGGTCTGGCCGGGAGATGGCGCAGGATCGGCCCGGGTTGGGCGCAGATACAGGCTCAGGCGGATATCTGCCCGATCAAGAGACGTTTCGCAGAGCGTGTACCGGGTCCGCAGCACGTAATCCACCACGCCGAAGCGATTCGTCACCGGGACTTCCGGCACGATCAGCGTCCAGATGGCGGGGGCATCACCGATGATGTCTTCGGTCACGCGCAGATAGTCGTTATCGCCACCGAAGAAGGACTGCCCCATGAACTCGATCTGATCGTAAGGCAGGCCGAGCGGGTCGAAGTAGTAGCCCATCGGGAAGAGGCCGAACGGCCCCCACTCACGCGGCATGAAGTGGACCAGCAACAGATCATCCGGCTGTTTGCGGGCGTCGATGACATCGAGCGCCTGATTGAAGCCTGCCGCCGGTGCGCGGTAAAGCTGCCCGAAGAGGCCGCTGATGAAGGCCGGGTTCAGGTTGTGCAGGCTGCCGATCAGCACCCAGGAACCCAGTATCAGCATGACCGGCACGCGCCGCTGACGCAGGAACTCGACGGCCAGCGCGCACAGGATCGCCAGCGCAGGCCACAGCGGCATCAGGTAGCGGGTGTGGACCATGAAGGGCACCAGCGCGTTGACGATCAGCACTGCTGCGAGAAAGCCCCCGGCCCACCAGGCGATCAGGCCGCTGTAGCGACGGTGCCCGAGCCAGGCCAGCGCCAGCAGGATCAGCAGGAGCGCGATATTGGCATTGCTGAAGGCGTGCGCGAGCTGCGTCACGACCTCATCTGCCTGCATGGATGTCGCATGGCGGGTGACCTCGCCCGCGCCACGCTCGACAATGCGCAGTGTGATCTCCACCCATGGCAGGAAGAGCAGCGCCCCCGCGATCAGCGCGGCCAGCGTCCGCCACCAGCGGCGCGTCCGCTGAAAGCGCAGCAGATGATACAGGCCGAGCAGACCACCAATCGCCAGCACGACATAATGCGTGTAGAGCATGGCACCGATGCTGAGTATCAGGGCGAGGTAGTGCCACCAGCGCAGCTCGCTGGCGGCGAACATGAGGCGGGTATAAAGCCACACGCTCAGCACGGTCAAGAGCGTAACCAGGGTGTAGGCGCGGGCTTCGTGCAGGTAGTCGATGTAGAAGGCGGACAGCCCCAGGATCACCCCGGCCCAGACGCCGACCCGCTGGCCAAAGAGATCACGGCCCAGACGCACCGTCAGGGCGAGGGCCAGCAGGCCCATCACCCAGGAGAAGGCGCGCACACTGAACAATGAACTGCCGATCACAGCATTCCACGCGGCCAGCGTCAGGTGATAGAAGTAACCCATACCGCCGGGGTCGAGTTCCGCGTTCTGCTGCCAGATGCCCCAGGGCGAGAGCGGCCCCCAGCGGTCGCCGCCAGAGACGCGGATCGAGAAATACTCGTCCACGAAGAGGATGTCAGCATTCAGCAGGCGGGCAGCCAGCAGCGCGGAAAGCAGCAGCACAGGGACCAGCCACCACCACAGCGGCAGAGTTCGCGGGAGCGATAGCGTGTTCATAGCCTCGTTTCACCGACAGCAGAACGAATCAATCCAGGGGCGATCTGCGCCCAGGTGACTTACGGCGACACCTGGGAAAAATCGACCTGGACCACATTCTGCTCACAACGGGCGCTGGTGACAATAGGAAACGGCCCGACCAGCGTCTCGCCGGAGGGCGCGATGAGTTCCAGGGTGAAGGCAGTTGCGGTTGGTGTGTCGGCCAGCAGGACCTCGTAACTACCGGGCAACCCACCCGCCCCGGTGAAGACACCAGCGCGCAGGTCGTCGCCAATGACGCGCACCTGGTAGCCATCCAGCGGCTGACCGGCAGCATCCTGCACCTGTCCGGCCACGCTCAGCCAGTCGCAGCCCTCGGCGTTGGTGTTGGCGATATAGATCGGCTCGCTGGCATTGAAGATCAGCGCTGCCGCTGGCGTGTCCTGAGTGACAGGCGTCTCGGTGGCGACGATGATCAGCGGGGCGTCGGGGTCGTCGGTCGGCATGGTGGGCGCAGCGATGCCGCCCTGCGGCGTCGCCGTGACGACGAAGAAGGGCGTCGGCGGCGGGAACAGGTTCAACGACGAGAACGGCTGCTGCCAGATCATCGCGTAATAGACAATCAGCCCGATGGAACCAAGCAGCAGCACCAGCGTCAGCAGGTTGTAGGGCCAACTGCGGCGGCGTGGTGCCGCAGCAACCGGCGGGGGCGGAGGCGCGGGCTGGCGGCGCGGCTGGTCGGGGAGCGCTTGCGGCCTGACGGGTGGGTAGCGCTCCTCCTCCGGTGGGACGTTAAGCGGCAGGACGGCTTCGCTCTGGCGCAGGCCCTCCAGGGCGCTGTCGTCATCGGTGGGCAGCGCGTCCCAATCGGGTTCAGGCGGCAGCGCGTCGTCTACCTCATCGGCAGCGGTTGAAGGCGGCATCTCGTCCGCATCGGTTTTGCGCCCAAACCAGCGACGCTTACGTGGTGAATCCGGCATACGCGCAGCCCCGCCCTACGGGTTCGTGCTCTCGCGCTGCTGGCGGAAGTTCACACGGGCCAGATTGCTGTTACACGTCCCGGTGAACTGCACCTGGAAGCGGTCGCTGATGGCGGTGCCCAGGCGCGTCTCCAGGACGACGAAATAAAGCTGCGTGTTCGGCTGGCTGGCGACAGGAATTTCAAAACCAGCGGAACCGTAGAGCGTATTGCTGCCGATGACGGCGGTGCGCTCCAGGGTGTTGGCCTGATCAACGACGCGCACGACATAGCCGCGATCCACGGGCACGGGCTGGCCATCCAGGCCGAAGACCTGACCGCCGATCCCCTGCCACTGACAGCCGGCGACATTCGCCAGATTGGTCTCAAAACGGATCGGCTCATTCAGGCCGAAGAGGAAGGGCGAGAGCGTGGGCGGGCGCGTCGGTGTGGGGCCTGTGGGCGTGGCCGTCGGCGTGAAGGTCGGCGTCACGGACGGCGTGAAAGTGATCGTCGGCGTTTCCGTCGGCCCGGGCGTATCCGTGATCGTGGCCGACGGGGCCACGGTGGGCGTCTCCGTAGGCGCGGGCGTAGTCGGCGTGGGGGTGAGCGTCTCGGTCGGCGTGGGCGTGAAAGTCGGCGGCAGGGTGCGGGTCGGCGGGATGGTGGCGGTGGGCGTCAGCGTCTCGGTGGCGGTGGGCAGCACAGCCTGCGTAGGGATCGAAGCGAGGCGCGTAGCATCGGCAGCAGTCTGCCCCGGACTGGGTTGTAACATCAGGGCGGTGACGCCCACGATGACAACAACGGTGCCCAACAGGGCCAGAAACGTAATCAGATTGTAGATGCGCGCCCCCATGTGGCCGTCCTTTGTGTGATCCTGATCATTCAGCAGCCGAACGGCACGCTGATGTTGGGCACTTGCCCGACCTCATACAGATCGTATCGCAGCGCGACCGTCCCGGTAACGGGTAGATCACTACCCAGAACAAACGCATTATCGACTTCCATATTCACATAATACCGTATTACGGCCTGATGCTGTGGGCTGACCCACAGTTCACCTGCCATATTGAGGATGCGGCCCGTTGCGCCCAGGCTGATACCGGGCAGGCGCATTTCATCCAGGGTGAAGTCATAACGCCAGACCTGCTCGCCATTGATGGTGGAGCGGCGCGCCATCGAGCGGGCCTGAACGACGCCCCCCAGCAAACTGCCCGCGCTGAGATCAGCAGCGGCGACGATATCGGCATCCGGCCCGGTCAGACACAGGCCGTCCCGCATGAGAAAGACATCTGGCCCCAGGCGCACAGCCTCGTAGTTGATGGCGGGGGCCTGCGCTTCGGCGTCGAGATCGCCGAACAGATCGCCGGATACGTTGGCGACGACGCGGCGAGCGTTCGCCACCTGGTTGTACCAGACGGCCATTTCGGTACGGGCTTCAGTCGCGCGGGGGGTACGGGCGAAGACGCCGTTAAAGCTGAGCGACGCTTCATAGTACCAACCCGGCAGGCGCGTCAGATTGGCGTCAATGGCCTCGAAGCTCACCGTGTCGAAGCCGGACGGCGGCGCGTTTTCCGTCAGGACAATTTCGGTCGCACGCATGTTGATGTCCATCGGCGTCGGGAAAACAGCATCACCGCGACTGCATGCGGCAGCGCTCATCAGTAACAAAAGGGCCAGTATCAGCGTTCGTTGTGTCATAGGGCTGATTGTAGCCGGGATTGCGGCGTCGGCAAGTGATGGCTCGCCTACGGCGGGGATGAACCGGTAAAAGACTTGATTCTGAGGCGGTTTGGCTTACAATAGTTGCACACTGGGTCTGTAGCTCAATGGCAGAGCAGGGGCCTTTTAAGCCCTTGGTTGCAGGTTCGAGTCCTGCCAGGCTCACATAGTCCGACCTGAAGTGAACATGCAGCGGTTCCCCCGCTGCGTTTTGCTTTCAGGGCACTGGTGTCGCTCTCTTCACGACGACGCTTGCCGCGCCCCTTCTTCGCCTGCGCCTTGCCACCCCTTTCATCCGCTGCCAGATCGCGCAGGTAGGTGAACGGGGGTTGCAGTTCCAGCCGGATGATCGTCCCTTCGGGGTTGATCACCACCTTACCGACGACGTGCCGCAAAATGGCGC
>Ga0081520_100067_pt1 | contig 89652 bp, 78 predicted proteins | sample HotLakmasection1_FD_70988 | JGI IMG/M metagenome (GOLD analysis project Ga0081520, IMG submission 70988) | Hypersaline microbial mat communities from Hot Lake, Washington, USA - Section #1 (SPADES assembly) (version 2) | ecosystem: Environmental > Aquatic > Non-marine Saline and Alkaline >... | reverse complement strand
TCCATGTCATGCGGGATCTGCCGTCCCAAGCAACTGTTCAGGTTAAACATCACGCAGAGGGGGCCCTTGCTCCCACACGGGCTCGTGACCCTGGGGGGGGACGGGCTCCCCTCTGCAACGCCAGGATAGCAGATCTTCAACAGACAGGGGGGGAGATGGCCTGCGGCCAGCGAGGATTGCAGGTCAGAGGGCGCGCAATGGTCAGGAGGTCGTCGCCCCCCGTCCTCATGCGGCTTCACCGCGCGCCACTCCGGATCAGGTCCGGGGCAGGCTCTCCCCCGCTGAAGCGATGGAGGAAAGAGCGTCACACCCGCCGCCAGGTCGAGCCGTCCGGGCCGTCCATGATCTCCACGCCCTCCGCGGTGAGTTCATCGCGGATGCGGTCCGCCTCGGCCCAGTTCTTGGCCTTGCGGGCCTCGAAGCGCGCCTGAACGAGCGCGTCGATGCGGGCGGTCTCGCCCTCGTCCGTGCCCTTTTCCCAGGCCGCGGGTGTCGATTGGAGCAGCCCCAGCAACTCCCCCGCCGCCAGCAGATTGGCCTTCGCATGCGCCATGGTGCGCGTATCGTGCTGGTCAGCCGCCATGTTCGCCTCCGAGGCGAGGCGCGAAAGTTCCGCCAGCGCCTCCGGCGTGTTGAGATCATCGCCCAGCGCTTCCAGAACGCCGCTGTCAGACGCCTCGACCTCGTCGCTCTCCCACACCCGGCGCAGCGCGCCATAGATTCGGTCGAGCGTGGTCTTGGCCTGTTCCAGAAGCTTCGGCGTCCAGTCGAGCGGCGCGCGGTAATGGCCTGAGAGAAGCGCGAAACGGATCACCTCGCCCGGCCACTGCTCCAGAAGCTGATGCACCAGAACAACATTGCCGAGCGATTTCGACATCTTCTCGCCGCCCATGTCGAGGAAGCCATTGTGCATCCAGTAGCGGGCGAAAATTTCGCCATGCGCGCATTCCGACTGGGCGATCTCGTTCTCGTGATGGGGGAATTGCAGGTCGATCCCGCCGGCATGGATGTCGATCGTCCTGCCCAGATGCTTCGCCGCCATGGCAGAGCACTCGATGTGCCAGCCCGGACGTCCGCGGCCCCATGGACTGTCCCAGATCGCATCCTCGGGCTCGCCGGGCTTGGCGAACTTCCAGAGCGCAAAATCGGCCGGCGCACGCTTGTCGGGGTCCACATCGACGCGGGCACCGGCCTCATTGTCTTCGATCTTGCGGCCCGACAGCTTGCCATAGTCCGGCATGGTGGAGACCTCGAACCAGACTCCGGTGTCGCCGACATAGGCGTGGCCCTTCCCGATCAGCGCCCCGATGATTTCGATCATCTCGCCGACATGCGCCGTCGCCCAGGGCTCGATGGTCGGCGGGATGACGTTCAGCGCGCCGGTGTCGGCATTGTAGATGCGGGCATATTTCGCCGTGATGTCGGAGATCCCCTCGCCGGTTTCGAGGCTTTTCGCGATGATCTTGTCCTCGATATCGGTGATGTTGCGGGCATAGACGACCGATCTCGCGCCATAGGTGTGGCGCAGGAGACGAAAGAGCGTGTCGAACACGACAGGCGGGCGGGCATTGCCGATATGGGCATAATTGTAGACCGTCGGCCCGCAGACATAGAGCGTCACGCGGCCCGGATCGCCCGGCACGAAAACGCGCTTGGCGCGCTTCGCGGTGTCGTAAAGCTCGATGCTCTGGTCGGTCATTCAAACGATCCTCGCTCGCGGATTCCGAGCGCGCACCCATGCCATGCTTGGCTTGCTGGCTCAAGCAATCTCAATCGGCTGCAAATCCGATCCACGAGGTCTGACGTAAACGGCATTGGACGGCACGCCTCGTGCTGACTACATTATTCACATCGACCCCGAGGGTCATCAATTCGGGCGGGCGTTAAGTCCGGGCAGGGAGGGCGCGAAACCCATCATCATGCCTCGGCTCGACCCCCGTCCCTCGGATGAAAGGACTATCCCCATGGCCATGGACGCCATCACGCCGGAGGAGCAACTCATCGGCGCTGAAGAGATCACACGACCTACCCGGGAGGAAGCCGAGGAGGCTGTACGCACGCTGCTGGCCTGGGCCGGCGACAATCCGTTCCGCGAGGGCCTGCTCGACACGCCGAAGCGCGTGGTCAAGGCGTATGAGGAATGGTTCCAGGGTTATGACGAGGACCCGGTGAAGTATCTTTCGCGCATCTTCGAAGATGTGCAGGGCTATGACGACATGGTGATGTTGCGCGACATCGATGTGGAGAGCCATTGTGAGCACCATATGGCGCCCTTCCTCGGCAAGGCCTGGGTCGCCTACATGCCGACCGATGCCGTGGTGGGCATTTCCAAGCTCGCCCGCGTTGTGGAGATCTATGCCAAGCGCCTGCAGACACAGGAGACCATGACGGCACAGATCTGCGATGCGATCACTGAAAGCCTAGCCCCGGCAGGAGTTGCGGTGATGATTGACGCCAAACACCAGTGCATGACAACGCGCGGCGTGCACCATCCGAACGTGTCCACGATCACGACCCAGTTCACCGGCGTGTTCAAGACCGACAAGGACATTCGCGACCGCTTCCTGAGGCTTGCCGGAAAGTAGGCTGGAACCCGATCGCAGGACTGGCGTTTCCTTCTCGAAACGAAGGAGGCGTCATGTCCAAGATCAATCAGAACACTCTTCCCATCAATGAGCTGACCAGGGCGAACGACGCCTTCCGCCATGTGGTGCGCACGGGCGACAAGATGCAGCTCGTCCTGATGACCATTCCGTCGGGCAAGTCCATCGGCGGCGAAGTGCATGAGGGCCATGATCAGGTCCTGATCTTCGTCGAGGGAACCGCCACGGCCAGAATCGGAGAAATTGAATCCGAAGTTGGCCCGGGCGACCTGGCTTTCGTGCCATCCGGCGCGTTCCACAATTTCGTGAATACCGGCGACGGACCGCTGAAGCTCTACACCTTTTACGCGCCGCCCGAACATGACGAAGGCACCGAGCACGAGACCAAGGCAGAGGCCGAGGCCGACGCCTGATCTCCTGACGGTTCAGTCAGCCGAGCGCCGCAGAGCCACGAGGGCGTGGTCTAGAAGCTCCCGCGTGGCCGCGCAGGCAAGCTGGCCCTGCAGGATATCGGCGGGGTCACCGCGCCAGTTGCAGGCCAGTCCGCCCGCGCCGGTCACGACGGGAATGAGCGCAGCCATATCATAAGGCTGCAGGCCGGTTTCGGTCACCATGTCGATCGTGCCGGCCGCCAGCCGCGCATAGCCATAGGCGTCAAGGCCATAACGGGTGATCGGCGCGGTGGCGCGCAGGTGGGTGAAGGCACCCTGTTCGGCGGGCGTCATGATGAAGGGATCCGTGGTCGAGAGCACTGCTTGGCGCAAGTCCGTGCAGTGGCTGACCTTGAGCGTCTGCACCGATCCGTCCCGGAAACGCATCGCCGCGCCTCCCGGCCAGCCGACATAGCGCTCGCCAAGGCAGGGCTGGTCGATCACGCCGATGACAGGGCTCAGGCCGTCGCAAAGCGCGATGAGCGTGGTCCAGCTTGGCAGGCCCGCCACAAAGGCGCGGGTGCCGTCCACGGGGTCGAGCAGCCAGCAGCGGCCCTCGCGGTCGCCGTCGATCCCGAACTCCTCGCCCCAGATTGCATCAGCAGGACGCTCGGCCTTCAACAGGTCGCGGATTGCCAGTTCGCCATCCCGGTCAGCTGCTGTGACCGGATCGAATCCGCCCTCTGCCTTGTTATCGACGGCCGTGCCATTTCTGAAGTGCGGTTCAATCGCGGCCCAGGCGGCATCTGCGAGACGTTCGGCCAGAGCGACGTCGTCAGCGATGGGCGGCGGACATGGAAAGGGCGGGTGCATGGATCTGCCCATGCCCCGCCCTGTGCACACATGCAAGGTCTGCTGGATCAGGAAGCGACGTCGGTCGCGTCGGCTTCAAGGGCCTTCGCGAGTTCGAGCAGGCGGCGGCGCGGTCGCTCGCTGAGGCGGTAATAGGCGCGCACAAGTTCCAGCGTTTCGCGCTGGGAGAGGATGTCGCCTTCGAGATGTCCGTCCGCATCGTTGGCCGCGCCCGGCAACTCGTCGCGTTCAAGGCCATCGAAGAAATACTGGACCGAGACGCTGAGCGCCCGGCTGATGTCATAAAGGCGGGAGGCGGTGAGCCGGTTGGCACCGCACTCGTACTTCTGGATCTGCTGGAAGCGCACGCCTACCTGCACAGCCAGTTCCTGCTGGGTCAGACCAAGGAGCCGCCGGCGGCGGCGCAGCCGCTTGCCCACGTGAATATCCGTGTCGCTCGCCATCGTTTCACCTTTCCGGAACGCTGTGTGCCATTTGATGTCGCTCGGCAGTGATATCGCAAGCCGTGTGCCGTTTTTTCGGCATAGGGACAGACAGGGGCGAGGTGGGCTGGGGCAGCTTTTGCGGAATCGGGACAAATTGTGGCAACACGGCGAAATCGGCATGCAGATACGCATGGCACACCTTCGCGAGCGCGGCATTAAACGGCTTGCGTTTGTTGCGTTGCAGCGTAAGTATAGGACCAGCGCTTCGGTGCTGACGCCTTTTGGCGTTTCCTCCCTTACCTTTCCACCCGGACCTCACGGTCCGGGTTTTCTTTTTTCAGGCCAAGGGCAAATCAGATACCGGCGCGTTCCAGCAACCGGTCGAAGCCTTTCCAGAACACCGCCCGGCGCTCGTCGGTCTCCATCAGTATCTCGTGATAGGCCCCGGCGACGGTGATGTGCTCGACATCAGGAAGCAGCGCAACGACACGGTCATGGCGGTCGTTCTCGACAATGCGCTCGCGCTCCGCACTGGCAACGAAAACCGGTATGTCGAGCGTGCGCAGCCGCTCGTCGCGCACGAAGGCATCCATGATGTCGATCGCCGCACCGAGCCAGCCCCACGTCACCGGGCCGAGGCCGAGGTCCGGCTGGGCACGGATCAGGGCGTCATGGATTTCCCAGCGTCGACGGTCATGCGTGACGAGGTTCCTCTCGAAGGTTTCAGGCTTGTGGTCCCTCTGCGCGAAGGTCTTGCCGCGGCCCATGACGCGCATCGCCCAGACAAGGTAGCGCATGCCGCGGATTGGCGTGCGTATGCCCCACATCGGCGCACAGAAGGCCGCCGCTGCGACCTCGACCTTCTTCTCCAGAATGGCGGCCAGCGAAATCGCACCGCCCATGGAGTGCGAAAGGCTGACATAGGGTCGGGGCAACTGTTCGCCGAGTCGGTCCAGCCCGCGCGCCAGCGCATTCATGAAAGTCTCGAAATTGTCGATATGGCCCTTGCGGGCATTGCTCAGCAGGCGTTCCGACAGGCCCTGTCCTGGCCAGTCGAGGATCAGCACTGCGAAGCTGCGCTTCTGCAGGTCCCGGGCGACCTCGAAATATTTCTCGATGAACTCCGTGCGCCCCGGACTGACAATGACCGTGCCGCGCGGGCTCACCCCCGGCAGGGCCGGACAGACACAGGCCCGGAGCCGTCGGTCCCGGGCGCTCTTGAACCAGATCGCCTGCGCCCCGTGCGGACGCGGATTGCCGGGGACATCGACTATATCCGCATGCGGGGGCGCAGGCTCGGTGTTCAACGGATCAGGCGAGGTTCTTCAGTATCGACTGAAGCTTCATGGCGACCGACATATCGCCGAGAACTTTCAGCTTGCCTTGCATGAACGCCATTGTGGGGTCCATTTCGCCAGCGGCCATTTTCTTGAAATCGTCGAAATCGACCTTGACCGTGGCGTCAGCCTCGGCGTCCTCGTTCGAGGCGGTATTGTTCTGCCCGTCGAGGAAAAGATTGCCGACATCGCCGAAGTCGAACTTCACCTTCTTGTCGAAATCAGAGGCGGCCATTGCGCCCTTGGCGCGCTCGGTGAGGGTGGAGAGGTCCATCGCGTCAAACTCCCTTGTTGTTGCCGAAATGTGTGTGGATATGAGGGTGTAACGCCCTGACAGGCAAGGCTGAATTAAGGGTTGCCGGGGCTGACGCCGGGTCAGGCCGGCGCCATTGCGTGTCGGCCGGGGTCTATTCCGGCTTGCGGAATTTCAATGTCATGCGATCGCTTTCACCGATCGCCTGATATTTCGCCGCGTCAAAGCCTTCCGGCGTGTTGCCGTCGCGATCCTCTGTGCGGCTGACCGGCGGGAGGGTCCACACGCCGAAGGGATGGTCGGCGGTGTCGGCCGGATTGGCGTTGATCTCGGAACGTGCCTCAAGGACGAAACCGGCCTCCTCGGCGAGCGCGATGACATAATCCTCATGCACATAGCCGGACGCCGCCACCGGATCCTGCGCCTCGGATGATGGCAGGCGGTGCTCGACGACCCCCAGCACGCCGCCCGGCTTCAGCGCGGCAAAGGCGTCGGAAAAGGCCTTCTCGGCATATTCGCCCGACATCCAGTTGTGCACATTGCGGAAGGTCAGCACCACGTCGGCGGTGCCCGGCGCGGCCATGCCGTCACTGTCAGCGGAGAACACCGTGACTTCTATCTCGCCATAGATGTCGGGCTGGTCGACGAAGTTCTCGCGGAAGCGCTGCATGCCGCGTGCGGTGTACTCGCTGCGCTCGGGATCGAATCCCGCAGCGATCAGCGTGCCGCCGCCTGATTTCAGATAGGGGCCGAGAATCTTGGTGTACCAGCCGCCGCCGGGCCAGATTTCCACCACCGTGTCGCCGGGCTCGACCTCGAAGAAGGCAAGCGTTTCTTCCGGATTCCGGAAGGTGTCGCGGGCGCGGTCCTCATCGGTGCGCCAGTCGCCGGCCAGAATGTCCTGCATGGCCGTGGTCGCCTCGGGCGCGGTTTCCGGTTCAGCTGACACGGGCGAGGTGTCGGACACTGGCGCTTCGGCATCCGGTGTCGCTGTTTCCGCGCCTGCCGTGGTGTCGCCAGCCTCGCCGCCGCCGCAAGCGGCCAGAAGTCCGAACGCCACACCGGCGAGCAGGAGCTTGTAATGGGTCATGGATGCCTCCCTCTTGAACCCGTTTCAGTACCTCCCAGATAGCATATGTCGGCGCGCTGCCAATGCGGGCGTCGGCGGGACCACCCGGGCCAGTGCTGGACGGGCAGGATCCCTGACCAACCAACCGACGCGTTCAACGCGCCGCATCAGTTGCTGTGAAAGGACTGACACATGTCGACCGTAGACCTCACCCCCCTTTATCGCACCATGGTCGGATTCGACCGCCTCGCTGGCATGATGGACCGTGCCACACGCCTTGATGGCGGACAGGGCTATCCGCCCTACAACATTGAACGTCTTGGAGAAGATGAGTTCCGCATCGAGCTTGCCGTGGCAGGTTTTGGCGAGGACGATCTCGAAATCGAGACCGAGGAAGGCCAGCTCACCGTCACCGGCCGCAAGGCGGGTGCCGAAGACGGCGAAGAGCGGGAATTCCTCCACCGCGGCATTGCCGAGCGCGGTTTCCAGCGCCGGTTCCAGCTCGCCGATCACGTGATTGTGACCGGTGCGGAGCTCCAGAACGGCCTCCTGCGCATCGAGCTGGTCCGCGAACTCCCTGAAGCCAAGAAGCCGCGCAAGATCGCGATCGGACAGGCTACGGGCACCAAGCCCAAGGTCATCGAAGGCGGCAAGGGCCAGGCAGCCTGAGCTGAACTTGCCATCTGAATGAAACGAGCGCCCCGGTGTCGCAAAGCGATGCCGGGGTGTCTTGTTGTGGGGGGACCAAAGAGCCCCGCGCACCACACCCCGATTCAGGGCCGTCCGACGCTCGTATAGCTAAAGCCCCTCCGCTTCATGTCGGCGGGGTCGTAGATGTTGCGCAGATCCACAACGATGTCGGATTTCAGTGCCTCTTTCACGCGGGCGAGGTCGAGGGCGCGGAACTGGTCCCATTCGGTGATGATGACGAGGGCGTCGGCACCGTCAATGGCGCTCCAGGGCGATGCTGCGAACGCCACACCTGACAAGAGGTGCGCCGCCTCCTCCATGGCTTCGGGATCGAAGGCCTTCACGCTCGCGCCGGCAGCCTGCAGCGCCGGGATGATGTCGAGGCTCGGCGCGTCGCGCATGTCATCGGTGTTCGGCTTGAAGGCGAGGCCGAGGACCGCAATGGTCTTGCCGGAGACGTCCCCGCTCATCGCGTCGATCACCTTGCCGGCCATGGCCTTCTTGCGCGCGGCGTTCACCTGCACGACGGTATCGACGATGCGCACCGGCGAGCCGTGGTCATTGGCGGTCTTGGTCAGGGCGAGCGTGTCCTTCGGGAAGCATGAGCCGCCATAGCCGGGCCCCGCATTCAGGAATTTCTTCCCGATCCGGTTGTCGAGCCCGATGCCACGCGAGACCTCCTGCACATTCGCGCCGACCTTTTCGCACAGATCCGCCATCTCGTTGATGAAGGTGATCTTCACCGCAAGGAAGGCGTTCGCGGCGTACTTGATCAGTTCCGAGGTTCGCCTTGCGGTGAACAGGATCGGCGTCTCATTCAGGAATAGAGGCCGGTAGAGCTCGCGCATCACTTCCATGGCGCGCTCATCATCGGTGCCGACGACGACGCGGTCGGGGAGTTTGAAATCCTTGATCGCGGCCCCCTCGCGCAGGAATTCCGGATTGGACACGACGGCAAAATCGGCATCAGGCTTGCGCTTGCGGATGATCTCCTCGACCTCGTCGCCGGTGCCGACCGGCACGGTGGACTTGGTCACGACCACGGTGAAGCCGTCCATCAGGTCGGCGATCTCCTCGGCCGCGCCATAGACATAAGAGAGGTCGGCATGGCCATCGCCGCGTCGTGAGGGCGTGCCGACGGCGATGAACACCGCATCGGCCTCGGCAATCGCGTCCTTCGCCTCGATGGTGAAGAAGAGCCGCTCCTCGCGCACATTCTTGGCGACGAGTTCATCGAGACCCGGCTCGAAGATCGGGATTTCGCCCTTGTGCAGACGGTCAATCTTCGAGGCGTCCTTGTCCACGCAGGTCACGACGTGGCCGAAATCGGCAAAGCACGCCCCCGAAACCAGGCCCACATAGCCCGTACCAATCATTGCAACGCGCATCGGGGGTCCCTCCGGAAGTGTCTCGGCGTCTCGTCAGGCCAAGCTGCGTCGGACTTTTGCGCGCAGAGGTCAAGCCCCGCGACACATGCCTTTCCGCTCGCGGACTGGCCGCGACCGCCTGTCGCACTAGTTCGTTTAGAGCATTGCAAGTCGTAGAGAAAATGGAGGAGCGCAATCATGAAGATCCGGGAACGGAGGGAATTCCTCTCAAAGCCGAAGCCGATGACCTGCTCGGCCGATCACACGGTGCGCGAGGCGGTCGCGCTGATGGCGCAGAAGAATTACGGTGCCATCGTCGTGATCGACGGCGAAGGCCGGGTGGAAGGACTGATGACGGAGCGCGACCTGATGCGTCGCCTGGTCAATGAAGGTCGTGATCCCGAAACCACGAAGGTCAGCGAGATCATGACGTCAGACGTGCGCGTCGCCAAGGCCGATGACGAGATCGTACCCTGGCTGCAGATGATGTCGAACGAGCGCTTCCGCCGCCTGCCCATCGTCGACGAGGACGGCAAGCTGATCAGCATCATGACACAGGGCGACTTTGTCTCCTTCACCTGGCCGGACCTGATCCAGAACGCTGCCATGATGGCGCGCGGCTCGCTCTCGCGCGGCTATATCATCGCGCTGATTGCCGGCGCGGTGCTGCTCTACACGATCGGCATCGGCCTTGTGGCGGGACTTCTTGGTGGGCGTTGAGGGCCTGTGAGCCCTCAGACCTCCTGATTGTACTCGCCCACCTCCTCATACTTCGCCAGGCGAGGTTTCACTTCCTCCCTGAACAGGCGCACCATGTCCTCCTTGGAGGCCATGCTTTCGACCACGGTGACGAGTTCGGGCTTGTTCGATGAGGCGCGCACCAGCACCCAGGAGCCATCCTCCAGAGTCACGCGCGCACCGTTCACGGTGTTCACATCAACCACCTTGCGGCCCAGGATTTCCTTGCCGGCCATGGCCTTGTATTCCTCTACGAGGCAGTCGACGACGCCGTACTTCTTCTCGTCATCGCAATGAGGTGACATGGTCATTGAGGTGAAGGCGGTGCCGAGTTCGTCCCGGAGATCGGCCATGGACTTGTCCGGATTGCGGTCGAGCATCTGCAGGATGGCCGCAGCGGCTGTCAGGCCGCAGTCATAGCCGAGCCCGATGGGCGGACGGAAGAAGAAGTGGCCGGATTTCTCGAAACCCGCCAGCGCGTCGAGATCGGTGGTCTGGCGCTTGATGTAGGAATGGCCGGTCTTGTAATAGTCGACTTCCGAGCCGTTCTGCTTCAGCACGGGATCGGTCTTGTAGAGGCCGGTCGATTTCACATCCACGACGAATTTTGCACCCGGATGGACCCGGCTCAGGTCGCGCGCGAGTATCAGGCCGATCTTGTCGGCGAAGATTTCCTCGCCGGTATTGTCCACCACGCCGCACCGGTCGCCATCACCATCGAAGCCGAGCGCAAGGTCTGCTCCGTGTGCCGTCACAGCATCCGCCATGGCGTGGAGCATCTTCTCGTCTTCGGGGTTGGCGTTGTATTTCGGGAAGGTCCAGTCGAGCCCGCAATCCAGCTCGATCACATCGGCACCCATGCGGCGCAGGGCCTCCGGGGCGAACGCGCCTGCGGTGCCGTTTCCGCAGGCGGCAACGACCTTCAGCGGACGCTTGATGTGCACATGGTCGCTGACGGACTTGATGTACTTCTCCCGCATGTCGTGAACCTGGAAGACTCCGCCGCCGGCGCGGGGCTGGAAGGTTCCGCCAAGCACGATCTCCTTCAGCCGGCCCATCTCTTCGGGACCGAAGGTGAGGGGCCTGTTCGCGCCCATCTTCACGCCGGTCCAGCCGTTCTCATTGTGCGAAGCAGTCACCATGGCGCAGCAGGCGGCGTCCAGCTCGAACTGGCCCCAATAGACCATGGGTGAAAGCGCAAGACCGAGGTCCAGAACTTCACAACCGCCCTGGGTCAGGCCCAACATAAGCGCGTTCTTGATGTCCTGCGAATAGGAGCGGTAATCGTGGCCGGTGACGACCTTGGGCTCGACGCCGAGTTCATGGAACAGCGTTCCCATGCCGAGGCCAAGCGCTTGCACGCCGTAGAGATTGAGCTCCGGTGCTTTCTCATGACCCTGAATGCCGAACCACCAGCGGGCGTCATATTCGCGGAAGCCTGTCGGCTTCACGAGCGGCAGGGTGGTGAACTCGAGCGAATTGGCCGCGATTTGCGGCAGCGGCTTCGGCATCATGATATCGGCTCTCCTGAGACGGGAATTCATCAATCTTAGACACGAGGCCGAATGCAGGTTCAAGGCCGGTAATGAGAGATCAGTTGCCAGGCCAGAGCAGCATTTGCGTGCATCGGAAGAGCGCGATCGTCTTTCCTGTTTCTGGGTTGGGGCACGGTTTCTTGAGACAGTTCATAGCGCTAATTTTCCATCGAAGGAGAATGGACCATGGACGACAGTAACAGCTCGACATCTGGCGCGACGGAGGCCACGGCCCCGTCGGCGCGCGCCCACAACGCTGGCGACGGCGGGGCCGTGGCCGGTGGGTCGAAGCGATTTTCGGCGAAACGGAAACTGGCGCTGGTGCAACGGCTGCTCCGCGGGGAGAGCCTGGAGGCGGTCTCTCGAGAGGAGAACGTTCCCGTCCACCGCCTGACGGAGTGGCGTGACAAGGTCTTGTTGGGGGCAGAGAGCGCGCTCAAGGAGCGCGAGCGCGATGCCCGTGATGACGAGATCGCCCGGCTGCAGGCCAAGGTGGGCGAGATCACCATGGATAACGAGCTCCTCTACGCCAAGATCGACAAGCTGGAGGGCGGGCGCCCTTTGGCCCGGCGGAGATCGAAGAAATGAGCCAGGCGTATTCGATCTCCACTCACCGCCGCTTTGGACTGTCCCGCGTCTGTCGGATCTGGGGCGCGCCCCGGGCAACGGTCTACCGTCATCGCGGTCCGGCCGCCGGTGCCGGGGTCGCCAACGCACCGCGCCCACCACGACGGCGTGGCCCAAGGGGCGCCTGCAGTGACGCCGAGCTGCTGCTCCACATCCAGGCCGTGATCGCCGCCTCGCCCTTTTACGGCGAGGGGTATCGCAAGGTCTGGGCCCGGCTGCGGGTGAAGGGTGTGCGCACGGCCCCGCGACGGGTGCGGCGGGTCATGAAGGGAAATGATCTCCTCGCGCCGCAGCGCCCCGTCCAGCGGGACGCCCATCCCCATGATGGCACGATCATCACCGACCGGGTGGACGAGGTCTGGGGCACCGACATGACCCAGACGGTCACCACTGGTGAGGGGCGCGCTTATGTGTTCATCGCCGTGGATCATTGCTCGGGCGAATTCATCGGCACCCATGCCTCCTCCAGCGCAAGCCGGTGGGAGGCGCTGGAGCCGGTCCGCCAGGGCGTCACCCGCCACTTCGGCGGTGTGGGACCGGACGTGGCCAGGGGCCTGACCCTGCGCCATGACCATGGCTCGAATTACATGGCCGACGACTTTCAGAACGAGATCAGATGCTTCGGCATCCTCAGCTCGCCCGCCTTCGTCCGCCAGCCCGAGGGCAACGGCGTGGCCGAGCGCGCAATCCGCACCCTCAAGGAGCAGTTGCTCTGGGTACGGCACTTCAAGACAGTCGAAGACCTGCGCCAGGCGCTGGCCGCCTTCGCAGCGGAGTACAACGCCTCATGGCTCCGCCAGCGACACGGCTACAAGACGCCAAATCAGATCCGGGCCGAACAGAAAGGCCTTGAAACCGAAGCCGCCACGGGGGTTAAGATGGCGGCATGACAAGCGCAACGCGCTGTCTCATAACCGTGCCCCGGTACATGGCGCGCAGTGGGCGAGAGCCCGCCCAGCGATGAGTGCGGGCGGACATGGTTGTCGTCGTGTCGCCAGAGGGAGAGATTGCGGAGCGGGGCGCCTGAGCGAGCCTGAAGATCATGAAGAACCGGAAAACGTCTCGTCCTTCTCCAGTTCCCTCTATCAATACCGCCACAAGGTCGAGTGTTTCTTCAGCAAGATCAGACACTTCCCGTGCGATCGCTACGCGCTGAGAAAGATACGCCGAAAACGATCTCGCCCTCGTCAAACTCCCCACAATCAGAATTTGGCTTCGCGGTTATGGGTCGGTGCCCTAGCGGAGCACTTCCTCCATCACGAAGAAGACGACTGTGTTATCAATAATCTCGCCCCTCCATCCATAAGGTGCCCCCCAAAGCTCGCCGGCCTTCACATCGGTGCGTGTGAACTCGGCAAAAAGCTCGGACCCTGGACCGATCGCCCAAAGCGGGACCAGTTCATTGGTGTGGTTGCCGGATGCAAACTGGTAGCCCGGCAGATTGCCTGCACCGCGGTCCTGGACGGCGAGAAATCGCTTGAAGACGTCTTCGGCGGGGTCGAAGCGAGCCGAGAGGATGGACTCCTCGCTGCGGTCGCGGGCCACGGGCCCGCCTCTGCTGTTGGTCCAGGTACCCTCACCCCAGATACCGCCAGTCTCGTGATCGGAAGTGATGATGAGCAGGGTCTCATCCCAGCTGGAGTTCTCTTCCACCCATTCAATGACAGCATCGATCGCCAGATTGAAGTCAGCTTGCTCTTCGATGAAGCGCGGCATGTCGTTGGCGTGGCCCATCCAATCCACTGCGCCACCTTCAATCATCAAGAAGAAACCATCGGCGTCCTTGTCGAGAACATTGAGCGCACCGAGGCTCATCGTCGCGAGATCCGGTACGTCCTCATTGAAGGCCATGCCCGACGGCGTATCAGCTTCGGCGAGGCCTTCCCGCCCGGCCTGAAGCGTTGAGTTTGACCGCACAAGGCCGACCACACGATCGGCTGACAATCCTCCGCTTGCCAGCGCTTCGAACTGCGACTTTGCATCGATGAAGGTGAAACCGTTAAGTCCGGCTTCACCGGTCAAGGCGTTGAAGGTCTCTTCGCCGCCGACGAAGCGGAAGGCATCCCCATCTTCGGGCTGGCTGGAAGCACCGCTCGCATCGTAATATGGATGGCCTGCGCCCATGATGACGGTGAGATCGCTCTCGACCATATTGATGAAGATGTCCTCGTAATTGTTGCGCGAGGCATTCCGGGCAATCACTGCGGCCGGCGTGGCATGGGAGATCATGACCGAGGCCACAACGCCAGCAGACCGATCGCGCTCCATCGCGATCTCCGCGATCGTGCGGAACTCCATCTGTCCGCTCCAGTCGACATTGATGCGACCATTGGCGGTCTTTCGACCCGACATGAGGGCGGTCCCTGCAGCTGCACTGTCGGTGTAGCTGGTATAAGGCGCATTCAGGGGCGCGAAGTCGTTCAGGAAGGCATTCTCCAAACGCTCCCAGCGCGTGGTCGGATCATAGCCCTGCTCAACCGCGCCGGCGGCGCTCGGGATGTCTTCAATCCGAGTGATGATATTTCCCGACGCATCGATCAGATTGAGCGCGTCGTGCCTCATACCGTAAACCACCGGCATGGTGCCGTCTGGTCGCTGGATCTGATAGGATTGCTGGCCCGCCAAGCCCTGATAATAGTCCGTCGCGAGCCAGCCGTTAAAGCCAGCCCCGTCAGACACCATCAAGATCACGTTTTTCGCCGGCCGCACCGTTTCGCTCTTTGCGCTTGACGCGGGCTGGGTTTGGACGTCTGAAACCGTTCCTGTGCTCGCGCAAGACGCCAGAATTGTCAGGACGGGGAAGGCACAAACTGCAAGCCAGTGACGCATCTTCATCTCACCTTTCAGTGGTCTCTAAAGTCGCTCCCCGAATAGCACCCAAATCTGACAGCGATAAGACAAAAAGCTACATATCGGCTCTCTCAGAGCCCGTCACGGAATGTACCGAGGCGGCCGGTGCACCGTCCCCGTCGCAACGGTAACACCCAGCGACAGTCCCGCGTGGTGCCACACCATGCGGGACTGTGTCTATCAACAAACCAGAAGAGAGACTTGCGATGCCACGCAGGGTCTCCTTCCGCGACGCGATGGTGACGCTGTCCAATGGTCCATCCTTGCTCGCCGGGGCAGACACGCAGCAAGATGAAAGGTGCCTTGAGCCCCTGACAGTCGCGGTGGAGTGTCTGCCCAGCATCGTGAGCGCCGCGCGCTCGATGTCGCTGAAACACATTGGGCCTGATAAGCCCGAGCCCAGCCATATCGCCCTCGCGAGTGACTTTTCGCAGCTTTCCGCGAGTCTCACCCAGCGCGCGATCTTCGGCCGTCATGCCCCGCAGTTTTTCATCCGAGGCGTGGGCTCGAACCATGTCTATTCATCCGACATGGGGGCGCTTCACTTTCCCCAGCCTGAAAGGTACCACCTGCCAAATCAAATGTGCGAAAGATACGGTCCCTTGTCATTCAAAAACGAATGTGCCCGGTGCCACAGGCAACGCCTCGGCATTTGCGAGCCTGTTTGTATCAAGTTTGGCGAATGCGGGCACGCGGGCCGGCGCAGTGCCGGAGGATCGCTGCTTCAGCCATTCAGACCAGCTTGGCCACCAGGAACCGTTGCGCTCCTCGGCCCGCTCCAGCCAGGCATCCGGATCGATGAAATGCTCCTCGTCCGCCTTTGTGAAAATGTGGTGTCGACGCCTCGGATGGCCGGGCGGGCTGACAATGCCGGCATTGTGGCCGCCATTGGTCAGGGCGAAGGTCACGTCGGTGTCGGCAAACAGATGAATCTTGAACACTGACCGCCAGGGCGCGACATGGTCCTTGGTCGTTCCAAGGGCGAAGATCGGTGCCCTGATATCCGAAATCGCCGCCGGGCGATCATCGACGAGAATGCGTCCGTTCACGAAGTCGTTGTGCAGGAAGAAGCGCCTGAGATACTCCGAGTGCATCCGGGACGGCATGCGGGTGTGATCGCCGTTCCAGATCATCAGGTCGATGAGTTCGCCGCGCTGGCCAAGGAAATAGGCCTCCTGCATCCGTCGCCAGAGAAGTTCCCGGGACCGCAGCACCGAGAATGCCCCAGCCATCTGGGTTCCGTCGAGATAGCCTCGGCTTGCCATGCCCGCCTCGAGGGCCGTGAGCTGGGCCTCATCAATGAAGAGGGTGAGCTCTCCAGCCTCGCTGAAATCGGTCTGGGCGGCGAGCAGTGTCAGGGACGCAATCCTGTGGTCTCCGTCACGTGCGAGACCTGCAGCTGCGACCGACAGCAGAGTCCCGCCAAGGCAGTAGCCGACCGTATGCACAGGCGTTTCCGGCACGAGCGCTTCGATGGCGTCGAGCGCTGCAAGCACGCCGAGCGTGCGGTAGTCGTCAAAGCCGAGGTCGCGGTCGTCCGCGTCCGGATTGCGCCAGGAGATCGCAAAAACGGTAAAGCCTTGCGAGACCAGGTATTCGATCAGGGAATGGCCGGGTGTGAGATCAAGGATATAGTATTTCATGATCCAGGCCGGCACGAAGAGCACCGGCTCACTGGCGACCTGAGAGGTGGCGGGTTCGTACTGTATGAGCTCGATCAGACGATTGCGATACACCACGCGACCGGGCGTCACGGCGAGACGCCTGCCCAGTTCCGGTGGCGCGGTCTTGCGCCTGGTCTCGAATATCTCACTTTTTGCCAGATCCTCAAGGAGATGAGACCAGCCGCGAAGGAGATTTCGACCCTGCTCCTCTCTCGTAGCTCGAAGGGCATCGCCGTTCATCCAGTAGAGATTGCGCGGATGGGCCGCTTCCATCATCTGGCGGACGCTGAAAGCCACCCGCCGTGCATTCGCGCGAGAGACGCCATTGGGCGTCTGGCAGGCTTCTGTCAGCCAGTCGGTCCAGCCATCATAGGCTTGCGAGAATGACGACAGCGCGCGCTCAAAGCGGGTCGCCTGCGATGTCGCATCCGCCTGTTGGGGGGTGGCGAGTTCCGAAACGGTCCTCATCCAGGCCTCGGCCATCCTCGTGCCAGCTTCCGTGGCGAGCCGGCGTCGGCGTCCGGGTGACACGCTCATATGGGCCAGGAAATCAAACCAGGCCGTGGCGAAAGCCAGCGGCGACGCCCCCCGTGTCAGGCGGGCGAAGCTCGACCAGATCAGTTCGTCGATCGGGTCATCGGGCAGGTGAGGCAACTGGCGCGCCACGGCCGTCCCGCGCTCTGCCACGGCGTCCTGCCCAGCTTTTTCAAGTTTGAATTGCATGTCTTGATTTCTCCAGGCGTTGGCTAGGACATGACGTGATATCCGGCGTCGATATAGCTGACATTGCCGGTCATGTGCCGGGCCGCATCGCTGGCGAGGAAGGCTGCGAGTGCGCCGACATCTTCCGGTGTCTGTTCGGTTGGCAGCGGCGATCGCTCGGCGGCTTCGCGCAGCATTTCATTGAACTGCGCGATGCCTGACGCCGCCCGGGTCACCACGGGTCCGGGAGAGAGGGCATGTACGCGGATACCTGCCGGGCCGAGCTCGGCGGCCAAGTATCTCACACTCGCCTCCAGCGCCGCCTTGACCGGTCCCATAATACTGTAATCGTCGACCACTTTCTCCGCACCGTAGAAGCTGACGGTGAACAGGGTGCCTCCGTCGGTCATGAGCGGTTCGGCCCTGCGGGCCATGCGCAGGAAGGAATGGCAGGAGACATCCATGGCGAGCGCAAAACCTTCGCGTGAGCTGTCCAGGACGCGCCCATGCAGATCTTCCTTCGGGCAGTAGGCAACCGCGTGGAGAAGAAAGTCGAGCCGGCCCCATTGCTCCGCCACCGCGGCGAAGACCGCGTCCATTGCGGCGTCATCGGTCACATCGAGCGGCATGAGACGTGTCGCATCCACGGCCTGCGCGATGGGTGTGACATGCGGTTTCGCCTTCTCGTTCAGATAGGTGATGATGAGCTCGGCCCCCTCGCCGTGGAAGGCCCGCGCGCAGCCCGCTGCGATGCTGTCGCCATTGGCAATGCCGACGATCAGGCCCGTCTTTCCCCTGAGGCGCCCGGACATCAGTGGGCCTCCTTGCGGGCGCGCCAGCGGATGGAGAATTTGTGGGCCTCCTCTGCCGCCAGGAAGACCAGAGCCACACCCAGCAGGTACAGGAAGGTGACAAAGCTCACAGGCTCAAGCCCGATCAGCGTGTTGAGCCCCGGCAAATGCATGCTGAGAAGATGGACGGCGAGAGCGGTCGGGGTCGTAATCGCAAGAAACCGGTTGCCGAAATAGTGCATGGAGAAGAGAGAGCGCGTCTCCGACCGGCTCGACAGGGCATGCATGTTGCCGAAAAGGACCATCATCAGCAAGGTGAGGTTCTGGGCGCTCGCATGGGCCATCCCCTGCCCCATGGCAATCGCATAAACCGCGAAGGCGAGCCCGCCCATCACCGAGCCCATGACCAGGACATGCTCGACCACGTGGCGCTCGAAGATGGGTTCGCTCGGCTTGCGCGGCGCGCGGTCAAGTTCGTTGCCCTCCTTTGGTTCGAAGGCGAGCGCCACGTCCTGCAGGCCATTGGCGATGAGGTTCAGCCAGAGAAGCTGCACCGCCGTCATCGGCATGGGCAGGCCGAAAGCCACGCTGAGAAAGAAGAGCAGGATGGCGGAGAAACCCGTGGCGGTCAGAAGCGCGATCACCTTGCGGATATTGTTGTAGACAATACGGCCCTGTTCGATGCCGGAGACGATGGAGGCGAAATTGTCGTCGGTGATGATCAGGTCGGCCGCCTCCTTGGCGACGTCGGTTCCGGAGCGCCCCATGGCCACGCCAGCATTGGCCCGGCGCAGCGCAGGCGCATCATTCACACCGTCTCCGGTGACTGCAACGAAGTGGCCGGCCTCCTGGAAGGTCCTGACGATGGTCTCCTTCTGGGTCGGCTCGATCCTTGCAAAGATCCGCGCCGGCAGGATGATTTCACGCAGAGCCGCAGGACCGGCACCTTCCGCGCTGCGGATATCATTTCCAGTGACGACTGGATCTGTTTCGCCGCAAAGGCCGAGGTCTGCCCCGATGGCGCGGGCCGTCGCGGGGTGATCGCCGGTCACCATCGCCACGCCGATGCCACCGTCCCGGCAGCGCTTCACCGCCTCGCGCGCCTCGGGGCGAACGGGATCGATCATCGCAACCATGCCGAGGAAAGTGAGCGTACTGAGCGCGTCGAGTTCCGCATCGGGCACCGCCTTGCGCTTGGCCAGTGCGATGACCCGGTAGCCGCTCGCGGCGAGCGCCTCGAACTGTTCCTGGATCAGCGCCCGGTCTATGGCGACGTCACCGTTGCCCGTACGCATGAGGGTCGAGCCCGCCAGGATCTTCTCCGGGCTGCCCTTGACGAAAAGCTCGGCCGCCTCGCCATTCGCGCCGCTATTGACGCTGGCGCTGAACGCGCGCTCGGATTCGTAGGGAATGAGCTTCAGCCTTCGGTATTCGGTCTTGAGGCGACTGAGCGACAGTCCGTACTTCTTGGCAAAGACCAGGAAGGCCACATCCACAATGTCGCCGTCGGAATCCCAGTCGGCACCGGCATAATCGAGATAGCTTTCATTCGCGAGCACGCCGGTGATGATCAGGTCGCGCAGGGCTTCGCGATCATCACGGTCGATCTCGCCCGGCGCAATGCCTGCACCTGTGGTCGAAAAGACCTCTCCGCCCGGCAGGACCGCCCGGTCGATGGTGAGTTCGTTCACCGTCAGCGTGCCTGTCTTGTCGGAACAGATGAAGGTGCAGGAGCCGAGAGCTTCAACGGCCACGAGCTTTCGGATGATGACATTGTTCCGGGCCATGCGCTGCATCCCGATGGCCAGCGCGACGGTGAGTGCGGCCGGCAGGCCCTCGGGAATGGCGGACACGGCAAGGCCGATGCCCATCATCAACATCTCCGTTCCGCCATAGCCGCCGCGCAGCGCCATGATCGCCGCGAGGCCGAGAATGGCCAGCAGGATCGCGCCGGCCACCTGGTAGGTGAACCGGCGGATGCGGATCATCAGGGGCGGTTCGCTTTCGCGCCTTCCCGTGACCCGTCCGGCAATCGTGCCGATCTCGGTGTTGAGACCTGTGGCCGTGACGAGCCCGCGGGCGCGTCCCCGCGTGATGACGCTGCCGGCAAAGAGCTGGTTGACCCGCTCGGCCAGGGGGGCGTTGACGGAAGGTTCGGCCCTGGCATCCTTCATGACCGCCAGGGACTCGCCCGTCAGCATGCTTTCATCGACCGAGAGGTCTTCGCCATCAATCAGGAGGATGTCAGCCGGCGTGCGATCACCGGAGGTCACATGGACGAGGTCGCCGGGCACGAGTTCAGCCGCGTCGATCCGCTGGACCGAGCCGTCGCGCACCACATGGGCAATGCCTTTCACCATGGCCCGGAGCGCCGCGGCGGATTTCTGCGCGGAGAATTCCTGTACCGCACCGATCACGGCATTCAGCACGAGCACCGCTGCAATGAAGATGGCGCTCGGCAACTGCCCGATCAGCAGTGAGACGATTGCGGCGAACATGAGAATGTAAATGAACGGGCTGAGAAACTGGCGCAGGAAGGTCACCAGAATGCCCGGCGGTGACGGGGCTGGCAGTTCATTGCGCCCAAACTGCTCAAGGCGCGCCCGGGCCTCTGCCGCCGACAGGCCCGCAACTCCCAGTTCGTCGGTCGTGCGCGCAACAACCTGCAGCGCTTTGCTCTCTGCCAGCGTCAATGACATTTTGCCCACCCAAGCGATTTCCGTCCCGGCTTCGCTAGGCCGGTCATCCCCAAAGGTCGATCAGGACATCTCCGTATTCACGCTCCGCAGCGTTCCAGACCCCCCTTGCGGCCGATGAGCGTCAAACGCCAGAGGCGACGTGATCTTCATCAGGGGGGCAGCCGAGCGTCCGGTCCTGCAAGGAGGACCGACACGCCGGCCGATGCCTGCAACCGAAACCAGGGGCCATCAACTGCGGATGAGGCCGGGCATGGCCGGGCCGGTAACGGGCAGCACGTCCTGGTCCAGGACCGCCCGGTCGATGCCGAGATGCTCGCCGAGGACGCTTTTCAAAAGGCCCTCCAGGTCATTGGCCGGGGCGAGGTCGCGGCCCTCATGGAGTGCGCGAGGTGCCAGTCCCGGCCAGTCCCCGGCAACCTGTCCGCCTTGGACTGCGCCGCCAAGGAGCATGGCGAGCCCACCGGTCCCGTGATCGGTGCCGCGGGTGCCATTGGCCGCTGCAGTGCGCCCGAATTCCGACGCCACGAGGATGCAGCTTTTCTTCCAGCGCGGGCCGAGCGCCGTCTTCAGCGCAGCAATGGCCGCATCCAGCGCGCCGAGGCGGTTCGACAGCGCACCGGCCTGGTTGGCATGGGTGTCCCAGCCATCCAGCGAAGCCATGCCGATTCCCGGTCCTCCCGGCGCGGCCATCAGTTTGCCGAGCACGCTGAGCGCGCCTGTGTACTGCGCGGCAATGTTGCCCCGGCCGGTGCCCATATCGAGATCGGTCTCGGCATTGGCCCGAGACGCCGCAAGGGGTTCGGCGAAGACTGCGTCATCGGCATAAAGATCGGCGAGGCGGTCAAGAAGGTCCTCGGATGCGGCCGGAAACACGGGAGGTGACCAGTTGGTGGCCGGCGCGGCACCCTTGAGGGCCAGCGGCAGGGCGTAGCCAACCGCGAGCCCTTCACCCCCGAGGGCAGCGACCGTCCGGTTCAGCCATCCGTCCCGCGCCGCGCTACGCCCCAGCGTCTCCAGAAAATCCTGGCCATCGAAATGCGAGCGATCGCGATAGGCCGTCGCAGCCGCGTGGACGAAGGCGGCCTCACCACTGCGATAAAGCGCGTGCAGCGTGGACAGCGCCGGATGCAGGCGGAAACCATTGCCAAGGTCCAGGCGGTCGCCGGGTGGCGGGAGGATCGCGCCGCGCAGGCCTTCGGTTTCCCGGTCATCGGGGATCAGCGTGCCCAGCCCATCAAGACCGCCACGCAGGATGAGGAAGATGAAGGCCCGATCCTCCACTCCCCGCGCGAAAACGGCAGGTGCATGACTGGCGGCGGCGCTGGCACCGAGAAGCTGGATCAGGCGGCGTCGTGACAGGGGCATGGGGCTATCTCCGCTGGAAATCGGGGCTCATCAGCGCAAGGGTGAGGGCCTGCGCCCCACTCTCTGCGCGAGCAATGGCTGTGAGCGTCTCGTTTGATGCGCGCGCGCCGAGGGCCATCACCAGCCAGTCGCGGGCATCGATCTGGGCGCCACTGCGCCGTGCAACCTGGCCGGCCCATTCGATCCGCTTTTGCAGGGCGTCCGGGCCCATCCAGGCATCCGTGGTATCGGGCCAGCCTTCCGGCGACGGAGCGAGAAAGGGGGATTGGGCAAAGCTCTCGAACACGCCGCGCGGATCTCCGGCGAAGACGGCGCGAACATCCAGCATGCGAGCGGTGGAGGTCAGAAGTTCGTCCGGCGTTTTCACCTTCCGCGCCTCCGGAGACCAGGCTTCGGGCGAGGTGACAAGCGCCTCGTAAAGGGCATTCAGCGCGCCGTTTGTGTCCTGGAAAACACGGGCGAGGCGGTCCACCAGGGCCGCAGGCGGCGTGTCAGCCAGGATATGCCGGCTCAGTTTCATGGCCACATTTCGCGCCGTTTCCGGCCGCGCGCAGAGATCGCGCAGGATCGCGCGGGCCTGCTCGCCATCAGGCTGACGATAGCCTCTGCCGAGTACGGTGCGGGTGCCGGGCTCATGGATCATTCCGGCGAAGACCGTTTCACCACGCCGATCCTCTGCGATGCGCGGATTGCCCACCGTCCAGCCGGTCAGTGCCTTGGCGAATTCGGTCACATCGGCCTGGCTGTAACCGGCCGCAGGTGTCACGGTGTGAAGCTCCAGCACCTCCCGGGCAAGGTTTTCATTCAATCCGCGACCGCTGCGCCGCCCGACAGGCGAGGCCGGGCCGACCGACTGCCAGTTGTCGAGATAGGCCAGCATGGCCGGATGGAAGATCGCCGCTTCGGCGAGGTCGGCAAAGCGCCCGCTGATCTTGGGACGTATGGCTTCACGCTCGTAGGCGCCCGCGACGAGGGCGGTCTGCACAGACCGCCCGGAGACGGTGAAATGATTGGCCCAGAAACGCACCAGGCGCTCGTGAAAGCTTGCTGGCGTGGTCGCGCCATACTGCGTGCGTGCAGTGATCTCGGTGACCCGTGTGCGGCGCAGATTGCGCTGGAATGTCCGGGCGAGGTCTTCACGGAAACGAGGTTCGGCACCGCGCCGGGATTCGAAATAGCCCTGCAAATCGATGATCAGCGCCTTTGAACCGCGCAGCCCGTCGGCGGGAAAAGGCGGCACGCCACCGGGCCGAAGCTGCGCTGTGAGCCAGGCCGCAGGATCTCCCTGCGCCGTCTCGACCTCGCCGGGCGCTGCGCCGAGGCCGAACCGGGTTGTGGCGATTGCCGCATCGAGTGACATTTGCTGCTCCATGCAAGTCGTTTCCGCTTCTAACGTATGAGCCCGGAAAATCCGTCGCGACCGGATCGGTCATTTCCGGAAAACGTCGCAGGTCGCCACCCATCTGCCCCCGGGCCTGCCTTTGCAAGTCGTGTCGCCTCCCTCCTCCTCGGCTGCGTCGCAACCCTGCTCACCCCCTGATGGCTTCGCGAACCCGACCGGCCAGCCGGGGCAGGACAGAGGCCGGAACGGACACGCCGGAAGGCAACGCTCGCTCCGCTTGAAACTGAAACCCATCACAACTTGCGACGCGGCCTTGCCAAGGCCGCTGCACCGGGGTTCTTGAAGGCGGGCAGACTGGAGGGCCATGATGTCAGAAACAGAATCCGACGATCCGATTGCCGAGCTTCGCCAGGTCATGGCCCGGCTGCGCGACCCCGAAACGGGCTGCCCCTGGGATGTGGAACAGGACTTCGCCTCGATCGCGCCCTACACGATCGAGGAGGCCTATGAGGTCGCCGATGCCATTGCGCGCGCCGACATGGAGGAGTTGAGGGAGGAGCTGGGCGACCTCCTCCTCCAGGTTGTCTTCCACAGCCAGATAGCGAGCGAGGCGGGCCATTTTACCCTTGATGACGTGGCCCGTTCGATCAATGACAAGATGATCCGCCGCCACCCGCATGTCTTTGAACGTGCTGCGGAGCGCGATGCGGCGGCACAGACCGTCGCCTGGGAGGCCCACAAGGCCGCCGAGCGGGCCGAAAAGGGCCTGGCCGCAAGCCATCTCGACGGTGTGGCGCTTGCCCTGCCCGCCCTCCTGCGCGCGCTGAAGCTGCAGAAGCGTGCCGCACGCGCCGGTTTCGACTGGGGAGAGACCGCGCCGATCTATGACAAGCTGCAGGAAGAGGTGGGCGAGTTGAAGGAAGCGGAAGCCTCGGGCAATGCCGATGCCATCGAGGATGAGCTCGGCGATCTGCTCTTCGTCTCCGCCAATCTCGCGCGGCGGCTGTCGGTCGATCCCGAAGCCGCGCTCAGGCGCGCCAATGCCAAGTTCGAGCGCCGCTTCCGCCGCATGGAGGAGATAGCCGCACGTCGCGGGCTCGACTTCGACGCGCTTTCGCTCGACGAGCAGGAAGGTCTCTGGCAGGCGGCGAAGTCAGAGGAAATCGTCGGCTGAGGGCTCCGGCGGCAGGATGTCTGGATGCGCAGCTGAGAAGACCCCGCGCGAGCGGGCATCGAGCCGCACCCTGATCCGGAAGGCCCCATCCTCGCCGACCGTCTCCTCAAGCACGTCGCCATGCTCGTGGAGCCAGGCACGCGCCTGCCCATCGGCCGGTGGCAGGTCGAGTTCCAGCGTATCGGCGCGTCCGATCAGGTTCGCCTCGATCCGCGAGAGCAGCGCGCCCACCCCCTTCCCCGTCACGGCAGAGACGAGCACGCCCGGCGGGTCGGAGCGTTCCGCCGACAGCGCAAAGGTCTCGCGCGTGTCGGCATCGAGCAGGTCAGCCTTGTTCCAGGCCTCGATCATGGGTGGCAGCGGCTGGTCGGCATCCTCTTCCAGACCGTGCAGGACCTTCATCACATCGGCCTTCTGCGCGTCATCCTCGACTGAGGACCGGTCGCGCACATGCACGAGGAGGTCAGCATCGAGCACCTCTTCCAGCGTCGCCTGGAAGGATTCAACGAGGTGCACCGGCAGGTCGGTGATGAAACCCACCGTGTCGACAAGCGCGGCCTCGCGTCCATGCGGCAATTCCATGGCCCGGATGGTGGGATCGAGCGTGGCGAACGGCATGTCGCGGGCGAACACGTCCGCGCCGGTGAGCCGGTTGAACAGGGTCGACTTGCCGGCATTGGTGTAGCCGACAAGCGCCACCACCGGCACGCCGCGCCGCTGGCGCCCTGCGCGTTGTAGGCGACGGGTGCGCTTGACGTCTTCCAGCTGCTCCTTCAGCCGTCGGATGGCGTCATCGAGCATCCGCCGGTCCGCCTCGAGCTGGGTCTCGCCCGGCCCTGACAGGAAGCCCGAACCGCCGCGCTGACGCTCAAGGTGGGTCCAGGTGCGCACAAGGCGGGAGCGTTCATACAGCAGGCGCGCGAGTTCGACCTGCAGACGGCCTTCCTTGGTCCGCGCGCGCAGGCCGAAGATTTCGAGGATGAGGCCCGTCCGGTCGATCACCTTGACGCCAAGATCGCGCTCGAGATTGCGCTGCTGGACAGGCGTCAGCGCGCCGTCAACGATGCAGAGGCTGCACCCCCCCTCTTCCAGCTGCGTCGCCAGACGCTCCCGCAATCCCCCGGTCAGCAGGTGCGAGGCCGACGGGCTGCGAATGCGCATCGCCTCGGTGAAGACCGGCACACAGCCAAGCGCCTCGACCAGGCCTTCGGTCTCCACGAGGCGGACCTCGCCCGGCGTGTCGAAATTGTCGAAATGCGGGATGACCGTACCGGCCCGCTCGATCCTGTCCTCAGGGGCGATGCGTGTTTCCAAATCAGTCCTCGGTCTCGTCCGCCTCGAAGAGTTGGACGTGATCATTCGGCATGATGGTGGAAATGGCGTGCTTGTAGACGAGCTGCGGTGGCCGGTTGTCGCCGCGCAGCAGCACGCAGAAATTGTCAAACCAGGTCACCGTTCCCTGGAGTTTCACGCCATTGACCAAAAAGATCGTCAATGAAGTCTTGTTCTTCCGGACCGCGTTGAGGAAAGTGTCCTGAAGGTTCTGTTTCTTGTCGGACGACATGTGTCGCTCCTTGTTTTTTCTTTCAACTGCTGCGGTTAATCTGATTGCCCTGATAGCGCAAGACGTCGCGCCGGATCAGTCGCGCCAGAAACCGGGGCGAAGCATGGGCAGGAGGGCCAGAACCTCTATGCGCCCGAGGATCATGGCGAAACCCGTCACCAGCGCTTCACCCTCCAGCATGCCTGCGGGCAGGAGGTGGCCGGCATTCGACAGCGCACCGATGCTCATGCGCAGCGCCGACGGGTAATCCCGGCCCGACAGCGCCAGCAAGAGCGAGATGAGAACCACCGCAAGAAGATAGGCAACGAGATAGACCCAGACCCCGACAATCACCGTGTCATCCTTCAACCGGCCGCGAAAGATGAAGGGTGCCACGGCATTCTGGAAACCCAGCCTTGAAAATTCGAGACGCGAGCGTTCGGCAAGAATGAGGACACGTGCGAGCTTCACCCCGCCGGCCGTGGACAGCGCCGCGCCGCCGATAAAGGTGAGAATCAGCACCAGCATGAAGGAAGGCTCGCCGAGCCCGGTGCTGAGCGGTTCGGTCATGATGCCGGACGTCGCCGAATGCGAGGCCGCCCAGACCAGCGTGCGGCTTCCCGGCGCGAGGCCCGCAAGCCAGGCCACAACAAGCGCGCTCAACGGCACGATGACGATCAGTGCGAGCGCCTCGGTGTCCTTCCAGAGCCTGAGCGGCCAGGCCCGGATCCCGATCAGCGTCATCACGCTGATCGAACTCGCCAGCAGCGCCGCTGTCACGATATAATTCTGCGGTCCCGACTGTTCGGCCACAAGATCCTTCACCGGATCGACGAGCCCGGTGGTCGCGGCCGAGAGTGACAGCGTCAGCGCCCTGACCGGTGACATGCCGGTCAGGGCGAGAAGGAAAAGCGTCGCGATGAAGAGGAGGCCGAGCACGAGCGAGGCGACGCCGAGTGCCCGGCGCATCGCCGCGAGCATGCTCTGCTCGCTGCCCGCAAAGAGCCGCGTGCGGTGCATGCCGGTGCCGCCGAAATTCAGCGCTGGCAGGATGGTCAGCGCCGAGCCGAGTGCGGCGACCGCCCCCTGGAAATGCAGCACGCCGCGCCAGGCGAGCAGCGAGGCTGACGGGGTCTCGCCTGAAATGAAGGAGCCCGCAAATCGCGAGGAGCCGGTCGTGGTGAGACAGGACACCGCCTCGAAATAGGCGTCGATCAGGCTCATTTCAGGTATCCCGATCAGGAAGCCAGGCAGCGCCACGACCGGGGCGAGAAACCACCAGCTGATCAGTATGGCCAGCACGTCGCGATTGCTCGTGCGCTGATCGGCCGCCGGCACCATGACGAAGACAAGGACGAGGAAGACAATGCTGAGAAAAAGGCCCGTCCCGAAGCCCAGCGCCTCCTCCATCTCGCCGGTGAAAAGCGCGACCACCAAGGGGATCGCCGCGCCAAGCCCGATGAAACCGAGCGCAAGCGCCAGATAGCGGAAGACGGCGCGGGCATTCATGCGCCGCAGCCTAACCGAAAAAGTCCGGACTGACCCGGAAGATCTTCTCGACCTCACGCGTGGCGGCTTCCTCGCAGAAGATGACGACATGATCGCCGGAGCGCACACGGAAATCCTCGTCGGGAAACACCGGCTCGCCATCGCGCACCACAGCGCCGACAACGACGCCGTCAGGCATCTGTTCGCGCCGGATGTACTTGTCCTTGAGCGGAGAGGCATCGAGCACCTCGCCCTCTGCAACCTCGCCCTTGCCATCCTCAAGCGACTGCAGCGAGATGAAGCGCCCCCGGCGCAGGCGCGGCAGAATCTGTGAAACCGTCAGCGTACGCGGATCGAGCGTGACGTCGACCTTCAGATCGCGCGCAATGTCTGACAGGGTGGGATTGTTGACAAGCGCGAGGGTGCGGCGCGTGCCCATGTTCTTGGCAAGGCTCGACACCAGCAGATTGACATTGTCGTCATTCGTCACAGCGATGGTGAAATGTGCGCGCGCCGTTCCCGCTTCGGCGAGGATGTCAGGGTTGAGCCCGTCACCCTTGATGACAATGGCACGCTTCAGGGTCGCGGCGGCATGCTCGGCCTGTGCGGCGCGCGGCTCGATCAGGCGGAGCTTGACCGCAGGCTGCTGCTCAAGGCGCTGGGCAATGTGCATGCCGACATTGCCCGCACCGACGATCACGACATGCCGGGTCTGCTCGACCTCATCGGCGAAGGCATCGATCAGCCGGCGGGCTTGCGCCTTGCGCACCACGACATAGGCACGGTCGCCGGGCTGCAGCCGGTCTGTCGGCCCGGGCGCAAACAGGCGTTCGCCGCGTCCGACGCCGACAACACTGAGGTCCAGGCTCGAAAAGAGTTCCGGAAGTTCGGCGATGGCACTGTCGAGCAGCGGGCTCTTGTCGCCAATGTCCAGCCCCAGCAGGCGCAGCTTGCCCTGGCCGAAACTGGCACTCAGGATCGCGCCCGGCGTCTCGAAACGCTGCAGGATGGAATTGCCGATTTCCTGTTCCGGCGAAATCACCACATCGACGGCAAAACCCGCCTTGACGAAGACCCGGGAACCATGCTCGCTCAGATAGGCTGACGAGCGGATGCGTGCGACCTTGGATGGCACCTCGAAGATGTTCTGCGCCACCTGGCAGATCACCATGTTGATCTCATCAGAATGGGTAACTGCGATCACCATATCGCTGTCGCCTGTGCGCGCACTCTCCAGAACGTCGGGATGAGCCGCGTGACCGACGACGCCGCGCACATCGAGTTCGGCGGAAACCCGTTCCACGAGTTTCTCGTCCTCATCCACGATCACCACATCATGGCGCTCCCGCGACAGTCTCCTCGCAATGCCCTGGCCAACCCGGCCCGCACCGCAGATGACAACCCTCATGAGCGCCCGCCTTCAGTCTTCATCGCATGAGCGAGGAGTGTACACCGAGAGCCTTTAGTTTTCTGTGAAGGGCGGAGCGCTCCATTCCGATGAATTCGGCAGTCTTTGAAATGTTGCCACCGAAACGCGTGATCTGCAGGGCGAGATATTCCCGCTCGAAGCGTTCGCGCGCGTCGCGCAGCGTCATGCCGACCAGGCTCGCCGAAGCGGTCTGCCAGGAGCCGCCATTCTCCCCCTCGCGCGGAAGCTCGTCGCAGGTGATGGGCCCGCTCGCACTCGCAGGCGACAGGATCAGCACGCGCTCGACCATGTTGCGCAACTGACGGACATTGCCCGGCCAGTCCATCGACTGCAGGAGCGCAATCGCATCGCTCGCGAAGCTGCGATGGGCAAGGCCGGATGACTGCGCGATCCGGTCGATGAAATACTCGATCAACTCGGGAATATCGTCGCGCCGGTCTGTCAGCGGCGGAATGACCAGCGGCACCACATTCAGCCGGTAGAACAGGTCCTCCCGGAAGCGGCCGGCCTCGATCTCGGCGGACATGTCCTTGGTGGTCGAGGATATGACGCGCACATCCACCTTCACATCAGAGCGCCCGCGCACGCGCTGGAAACGCTGGTCGGTCAGCGTGCGCAGGATTTTCGCCTGCGTGCCCGGCGGCATGTCGGCCACCTCGTCGAGCAGCAGCGTGCCGGAATGAGCGCGCTCGAAAAGGCCGACAGAGACCACCCGGCCATCTGAATCCTCCTCGCCGAACAGCACCTGTTCCATCCGTTCCGGCGCGATGGTTGCGGCATTGACCACCACGAACTGGCCTTCGGAGCGGTTGGAATTCTGATGGATGAGCCGGGCGGCGAGTTCCTTGCCCACACCAGCAGGCCCCTGGATCAGGATACGGGAATTGGTGGGCGCGATCTTGTCGATGGAGGAACGCACGAGCGCCGCCGCCGAGGAGGTGCCGACCCAGATCTCGCCGAGACCGGACTGGTTGCGCAGCTGCGAGTTCTCGAGCTTCAGGAGCGCCGCCTCGATGGCGCGCTCGACCAGCACCAGAAGGCGGTCGGATTTGAACGGCTTCTCGAGAAAATCATATGCGCCGCGCCGGATCGCTGCCACGGCCGTCTCGATATTGCCATGCCCGCTGATCACGATCACCGGCAGGATCGGATCGAAGGACTTGATGTAGTTGAGCAGTTCCAGCCCGTCCATGTCGCTGCCTTCCAGCCAGACGTCGAGCAGGACGAGGCTCGGCGTGCGCGTACGCACCTCGACGAGCGCCTGCTGGGCGGTTGCTGCCGTGCGCACCTCATAGCCCTCATCCTCAAGGATGCCAGAAATGCCATCACGAATGTCGGGTTCGTCATCGACGATCAGGATGTCCTTGGCCACGCTACACTCTCCTTGCTTCCCTGAACCGGAACCTGGTTCGCAATCTCGGATTTCAGGGCTTCAGCCTCTGTCTTTCGTCCCCCGGCCGGCAACTGGACGCACACTCGCGCACCGCGTCGCCCGTCCTGACGGTTGGTCAGGGCCAGTTCACCGCCATGATCTGTCACGATGCGCGAAACGATGGCGAGGCCGAGGCCCGTGCCGCCCTCGCGATGCGTGACATAGGGTTCCAGCAACCGGCGCCTGTCCTCCCCCGGAAAGCCCGGACCATTGTCCTCCATCGCAATCATCACCGCATCCTCTGCGCGCTCGACACGGACCTGTATCTGGCCGTCGAAATCATCGCTCTCGGGACGGCGCGACAGGGCCTCGGCGGCATTCTTCAGGAGGTTCGACAGGGCCTGTCCGAGCAGGCGCTCATCGCCCTCAACCTCGACCGTTCCTTCCGGCACTTCAAGGTCGATATGCACCTCTGGCGTCACCATGCGCTGGGCATAGACCAGCCGTCCGATCAGCGGCAGGAGGTCGAAGCGCTCAATGGTGGGTTTCGGCATCCGGGCGAAATTCGAGAATTCCTCGACCATCCGGCCAATGTCACCGGCCTGTCGCAGGATGGTGTCGGTGCAGCGGTCGAAGGTCGGGTCGTCAGGCGGGATCAGGTCGCGGTAGCGTTTGCGCAGGCGTTCGGTCGACAGCTGGATCGGGGTCAGCGGATTGCGGATCTCGTGCGCGATGCGCCGGGCCACATCCCGCCAGGCAAGCTGGCGCTGGGCGGAGACGAGCCGTGTGGTGTCATCGAAGGTGAGCACGCAGCCGCCGCGCTGGTCGGGCGAGGTCTTGACCCGGAAACTGCGCAGCACCCCGGCGCGCATCACTTCCAGGGACACATCACCAGAGACCTGCTGGGCCAGCGTGGCGCGCGCGCTCTCGGCAAATTCCGGGATGATGTCGGCGAGGTGGCTGCCGCGCAGCCGGTCCTCGGCACCGAGCAGGATCTCGGCAGCCGGATTGACGTCGGTGATGGAGAGATTGCCATCGGTGCGGATCACGCCCGCGCTGACATCCTCAAGAAGCGCCTCAAGGAAAGCGCGGCGATCCTCGGCCTCCTGGCGAGCGAGTTCGAGCTCTCCCCTCTGGGACTTCAGCTGTTCCACCATGGCGTTGAAGGTGCGCGACAGCGTCGTGATCTCGTCATCGCCCGGCGGTACGGGCACGCGGGTGTCGAGACTGCCGTCGCGCACATCGAGGGCGGCCACGGCAAGTCGTCCGATGGGCTGGCTCACACGCGCCGCCGCTTCAAGGCCGAGCCGCACCGACAGGAGGAAAACCAGCGCGGCAATCTGCGTATAGCCGAGCGCGAAGATCAGGCTGACCTGCCCCGACCGCTCACGGGTCTCGCGGAAGTCCACGATCGCTGCCTCTGCCCGGCGAAGGCGGCCAAGCGTCGCGGGCGCGAAACTGTCAACCGCGATGTAGACATAGGCATCGTCAAAGGCCTGCAGCCTGTAAAGGGCGCGCACTTCGCCGGTTTCCGCACCATTCTCGACCAGCCGTGTCGCGATGCCGCCCTCATCGGCGAAGGCAAAGTCATCCACAGGCGGACGCGGCAGCCGGCCCCTCGGCGGTGCCGATGCTGACAGCACGTTGCCGGCGGAATCGATCACGACGATCTGGTCGAAATTCCTGACAAGTGCCTGCTGCTGCAGGTAGATGCGGTAACGCTCCGGATCGGTCTCCAGCGCGTCACCCTCATTGTTGAGGTCGAGCGCCAGGAGTCGGACGTCGTTTTCCAGCGAGTTGATCAGGCTCTCGACATTGTCGCGGGCAATGTCGGCGGTTTCCTCAACCGTGGTCGAAACCCGCTCGCTGAACCAGTAGTCCAGCCCGCGCGCCACCGAGAGGCCGAGAAACAGCGCCACGACGGCAGCCGGGATGGCCGCGGCAAGACTGGACATGGTCACGAAGCGACGTGCGAGCCGCCCGCCACCGGCCCCGCGCGCATTCCGGTAAAGGCCGCGATAGCGCCCGATCACCAACAGGAAGAGCAGGAGGATCAGGACGCCATTGGCCGCCAGCAGCCAGACCGTATACGAACTCGACGGGTTGATCGGACCGATCCCCGACACGGCCGTATAGGTCGCAAACAGGGCGAGTACCGTCGCCACCAGGAAGATGAGCAGGAAAAGGGCCGACGCCCTCATGGCTGGCTGACGCAACGCATTCGACACCATTCACCCGGATTCTGTGTCGCACACCCACCCCATGAGTGGGATAGTTGCAACACATGATGCAAACTGGCAACATATAATCTGCAGCCTCCCCGGACTTTCACGTGACCGGCACGTCACTGGCACCTCACGTCCGCCTCAGGGCGACTGCCGCATCACTCCATTCCGAGCGCCTGGATGCGGGCGCGCAGCGTGTTCCGGTTCATGCCGAGCATGGCTGCCGCACGCAACTTGTTGCCCCGCGTGAGCCGGAGCGCGAGCGCGATCAGCGGGCGCTCGACCGCCTGGACGGCGCGTTGATGGGCCTGGCCCTCACCGTCCTCCCCGAGCCCTGCGAGCTCGGCATGAAAATGCTTATCGACCACGGCGGCGAGCGCCGCATCGAGGCTGCCATCGCCCTCAACATTGCTGCTGCGCGCGACCCTCAGATGGGCGGCGACATCGACCGAACCGATCACCTCATGCGGACAGAGCGCGGCGAGGCGCAGGATGCAGCTTTTCAGCTCACGCACATTGCCCGGCCAGTCATAGGATTGCAGCACACCAAGCGCATCATCGTCGAGCGTGTGACGGGGCGCCTGCGCGTCGATCCCCTCCGTCAGGATCGTGGTGACGAGGTCCGGAATGTCCTCCCGGCGCTGGCGCAGGGGCGGAATCGTGATCGGGATGACATTGAGACGGTGCAGGAGTTCCGGCGGAAAGCGCTTCTTTCCGGCCGCCTCGTCGAGATCAGGAGTCGCGGTTGCCACAATGCGCGGCACCGCGAGCCGGTCCTCCATCGCCTCGATCCTGTCGAGCAGGAGTTCAAGGCGCAACAGCCCTTCCCGGCGCAGCCGCTGGACCTCCGGGGCGACCAGCGTGCCGCCCTCGGCACCTGAAACGATCTCTGCAGCCGGTCTCGGATCCGGACCTTCCGCATGCAGCCACTCCATCAGACTGATCAGCGGCCCGTCCCGCCTGCGGCCCAGCGTGTGCAGCGCGGCTGCGGCGCGCGCCTTGCCCGTGCCCGGCTCACCGAGGACCAACACCGGCAGGTCGAGGTTCATCACCCGCGAGATGCGCCGGTAGACCTCCTGCATCTCGTCGCTTCGGCCGGCCAGCGGGAGTTCGGTCTCGAAACCCGCTCTCTGACGCCCGCTGCGTGTGCGTTCCCTGCGCGGCATCCTTTCAAGCGCGCGTGCAACCTTTGCCGACAGTTCGTCAATGCGGAACGGCTTCGGCAGATAGTCCGTCGCGCCGAGATCCATGGCCGAGGCGGCGGTGAGGATCGTGTTCTGGGCGCTGATCACGATGACCGGTGTGTCGGGCCGGGCGCGGCGGATCTCGCGCATGCTGTCAAAGATCGACTTCTCGCCGAGATAGACATCGGTCACGACGACATCGCCCTCGCCCTGGTGCAGCCATTTCATCAGCGCATCGACGCTTTCGGTGGCCTTCACCTTGTAGCCTTCACGCACAAGCGTCTGGTTGATCACGAGGCGGATGCCCGGATCATCCTCGGCGATGAGGATCGTGGCTTCATTCGTCGCCATTGGCTTTGGCCTTCTGCTGGGAAAGGGGCAGGTGCACCGTGAACCGCGTGGTGCCCGGCCAGGAGGAGACATCGACTGCGCCGCCATGGCCGTTCACGACATCGCGCACCACCGACAGGCCAATGCCCGTCCCGGTGACCTTGGTGGTGAAGAAGGGGTCGAACACCGACTGCAGCTTGTCCGCCGGTATGCCGTGGCCATTGTCGATCACCGACACCGCAAACGCCCCGCGCTCGCGCCGACCCGGCAGGCGCGCGCCCATGGCGAAATGGGTCTCGATCTCCACCTGCGGATGTTCACCTTGGCCGCAGGCATCGACGGCATTGCGAACCAGGTTCTGAAGTGCCTGGTGAATGTGATCGGGATCGACATGGAGGAGCGGCAGGGAGGGATCGAAATTCCTGACAAATTCAACGCCATTGCCGGTCCTCAGCCGCTCAGCCTCGATGATCCGGTCGATGATCTCATGGATGTTGGTGTCACTGCGTCTGGGAGCGCGCAGCGTTTCAAGGTCGGTCAGACGGCCGATGACGCGCTCTAGCCGCTCTGCTTCCGACACGATCAGGTCCAGCAATTCCCGCGACCCCGCGTCAGGATTGCCCTGCGCAAGCAACTGGGCCGCGCCGGAAATCGCAGAGAGCGGCGTTTTCACCTCATGTCCGAAAATCTTCGCGAAATCGCCGAGGCTACCGGCGGCTTCGGAGACGCGCGACAAAGGCGAGCGCCAGAACGCCGCGCAAACCGTCCCGTCACCCGGCCAGCCGATGCGGATGTCGAGCGGCGCGGTCTCCGTCTCCGGCCCTTTCAGCACCACGCGACTCGCCATCGTGTCACGCTGATTGCGCCGCGAGCGCGCGACGAGATCGAAGATCACCCCATCAAGATAGAGCACATCGCTCAGGGGCTCGCCGAGAAAGGCTTCGAGCGAGCGTGCAAGAAGGTCAGCGGCCGCGCTGTTGGCCTCGATGATCAGATTGCCGGGGCCAAGTCGCAACAACCCGACCGGCGCGACATCGGAAAGGCGGTCCGCCGGCGCACGGTCCGCACGGTCCCCGGACAGGCTCGCTGCACCTTCGGAAAATGCCGGTTCGCTCATGCCGCACTCTCCATATATCCGGCCCTGAGCGTGCGCAGGGCGCCAGCAAGCTCGGCCGGATCTTCGAGACGGCAGAGACCGGCGCGCAGGCGGCGGCGCGCCTCATCGGGTCCAAGCCCCTCCTCGGCATCGACAAAGGCGGCCACATGCTTGCGCACGATGCGCAGGCCGAGCGCCTTGCCATAAAGCGACAGGCTGTCCTCGACCTGCTCGCACAGGCTTTCGATCCGTTCGCCGAAATCAGGGCGAACGAAAGGCTCTCCGCTGAGCGCGGCATCCACCTCCGCGATGAGCCAGGGCCGGCCCATCGCCGCGCGCCCGATCATGACGCCATGCGCGCCGGACGCTTCCAGCGCGGCCAATGCATCATCCGCACAGCAGATGTCGCCATTGGCGATGACAGGCAGACTCGTGGCCTCCACCGTGTCACGGATCGCCGCCCAGTCGGCGCGGCCCTTGTAGAACTGGCAGCGCGTGCGGCCATGCACCGTGATCATCTCCAGCCCGCTCATCTCGGCATGCTTGGCAAGCTCCGGCGCGTTCATGAGGTCACCATCCCAGCCAAGCCGCATCTTCAGCGTGACCGGCGTGTCCCCCGCGCCCTGTTTCGTCGCCTCGATCATGGCCCCGGCAAGGTCAGGCGAGCGCATCAGCGCTGATCCCGAGGCGCCTCCGGTCACCTGACGTGAAGGACAGCCCATATTGATGTCGATCACGTCGACTCCCTCGCTTGCGAGCATCTTCGCGCTCTCTTTCATGTCGTCCGGCCGGCGTCCGGCAAGCTGCACGATCCACAGCCCCTCGCCGTCATGTCGCTCGGCGCGTCGCAGAACGTCGCGGCGACCGGAAATCAGCATCTCCCCGGCCACCATTTCGGACACCACCGCCGGTGCACCGAATTTAAGCGCCTGACTCCGGAAAGCGGCATCGGTTGCACCCGACATGGGCGCAAGCCAGGTACGCGGTGGCTGAAATTTGGTCAATTTGGTCATGTCCAGCACAATAAAAGCACAATTTGCTGCGTGCGCGAAGCGGCGCAGATTCGATGCGGCCCTCGGGCGCTGCCCTCTGGCGCTCCGGCGCGGCTCTGGCTAACACAAATGCCATGAGTGCACAGGCCATCATCGTTGCTGCCGGACAGGGCTCGCGCGCAGGCGGAGAGATACCGAAGCAATGGCAGCTGCTCGGCGGTCGGCCCATGCTCGACTGGTCGGTATCGGCGTTTCGCAACAGTCCCGACATCGGCCATGTCGTTCTGGTCGTGTCCTCGGACCGGCTGGACGCGGCACGGCAACGCTATCGGAGTGAAGGCGTCACGGTGATTGAAGGGGGCGCATCGCGGACCGATTCGGTGCGCGCGGGGCTCCGTGCCGCGCCGGGCCTTGCGCACACGCTGGTGCATGACGCGGCGCGGCCAGGCATCGACGCGGACACGGTCACGCGTCTCCTCGGGCCGCTAGACGAGGTCGACGGGACAGCCCCGGCCCTGCCCGTCGTCGATGCCCTGAAGCGCGAAGTGGATTGCGGGCTCACCAATATCGACCGCGCTGGCCTTCACCGCATCCAGACACCACAGGCGTTCCGCACGCCAGTGCTCGAGACGGCGCTTGCTGCGAGCGGCGACTATGTCGATGATTTCGAAGCCGCCGAGGCGACCGGCGCAAGACTGAAACTCGTGCCGGGCCATGAGCGATTGATGAAGGTCACCTATCCCGGCGACATTGGGACCCTGGAGAGACTGATGGGGCTGGCGCGAACCGAATTCCGTACCGGACAGGGCTTTGACGTACATGCCTTCGAGCCCGGCGACCATGTCATGCTCTGCGGCATAAGGATCGCGCACAGCGCCGGACTGAAGGGCCATTCCGATGCCGATGTCGGCTGGCACGCCCTCACTGATGCCATTCTTGGCGCAGCGTGCCTGGGCGACATTGGTGACCATTTCCCGCCATCAGACCGGCAATGGAAAGGCGCGCCCTCGGAGAAATTCCTCGTCCACGCGGTGCGCCTCGTCCACAAGGACGGCTGGCATGTCAGTCATGGCGACATCACCATCATCTGCGAGGCCCCCAAGGTGAAACCCCATCGCGAGGCCATGCGCGCGAACACCGCGCGCGTCCTCGCGCTTCCGCTCGATGCAGTCAGCGTGAAGGCAACGACGACAGAGGGCCTCGGCTTCACCGGTCGGCGCGAAGGCATCGCCGCCATGGCCACCGTCACGCTGAGCCGGGGAGATGGCGCATGAGCCTCTTTCCGCAGGACCTCGTCGATCATGCAACGCTCCTGCTCGACCGCTGCAGCCATCGCGGCCTGAAGATCGCGACCGCCGAGAGTTGCACTGGCGGGCTCGTCTGCGCGCTGCTGACAGAGATCGCCGGATCCTCAGCCGTCATTGATCGGGGTTTCGTCACCTATTCCAACACGGCCAAGACCGAGCTTCTCGGTGTGCCCGGCGACCTCATCGCAGACCATGGCGCGGTCAGCGAGCCGGTGGCGCGCGCCATGGCGGAAGGCGCTCTGGAACACTCCCGCGCCAATCTCACCGTGTCGATCACCGGCGTGGCAGGCCCTGGCGGCGGCACGCCGATGAAGCCGGTCGGCACAGTGCACTTCGCGGCGGCACGCGAAAATCACGGCCTCATTCACCGGCGCGAGGATTTCGGCGATATCGGTCGCGCTGGCGTGCGCCTCGCCGCCATGCACACCGCGCTTCGGATGCTCGACCAGATGATTACCGCTCACCCATGAATCACGGAGACCGAACCATGACCCCGGAAGAGAAACTCGCACAACTCGGCATCACCCTGCCCGAACCCATGGCAGCGGTGGCCAATTATGTCCCGACCGTCCTGCATGGCGGCATGCTCTACGTGTCCGGACAGGTCTCCATCGGTCCCGACGGCCCGGTAAAGGGCACGCTCGGCGTGAACATGTCGGTGGAACAGGGACAGGCCGCCGCGCGCCTCTGCGGCATCAACATCATCGCGCAGGTCAAGGCGGCGCTCGGCGAACTCTCCCGCGTCGAGCGCATCGTGAAGCTTGGCGGGTTCGTCGCCGCCGGAGAGGGCTTCACCGAGATCCCGCAAGTCGTGAATGGCTGCTCCGACCTCATGGTCGGGGTCTTCGGCGAGGCCGGCCGTCATGCCCGCTCGGCTGTCAGCTGCCCGGTCCTGCCGCTCGGCGTTGCGGTGGAGGTCGATGCGGTGATTGCGGTGAAATAGCGCTTGCCGCAGGCCCATCTGCGCCACAGTTTCAACGGCATGGATGACACAGCCTTCAAGCTCAGCCTCGTGCCCGGCATTCATGCGGTAGACCGCGCGGCCTGGAACGCCGTCGCCAATCCGCCAGGAGAAAGTTTCGATCCCTTTCTGAGCTGGGAGTTCCTTGACGCGGTGGAGCGCTCCGGTGCGGCGTCCAGCGAAGAAGGCTGGTCACCGCATCATCTCACCATCGAAGGCCCGGGCGGCGCACTGAGGGGCGTCATGCCGCTCTATCTGAAGACTCATTCCTATGGCGAGTTCGTCTTCGATCATGGCTGGGCCGACGCCTTCCACCGCGCAGGCGGCGAGTATTATCCGAAACTGCTGAGCGCGGTGCCCTTCACCCCCGTCACCGGTCGCCGCCGCCTCGCCGCGCCGGGACCGGACGCCGCGCAGATCCGAGAGATCATGTTGCGCGGTGCGATTTCCGTCGCCGAACAGCATGGCATCTCCTCGCTGCACCTGAATTTCATCTCCGAAGCCGAGGCTGAGGCCCTGAGCGCAAGCGGCCTGCTCCACCGCACCGACCAGCAATTCCACTGGATGAATGACGGCTACCAATCCTTCGACGATTTCCTCGCCGCCCTGTCCTCGGCCAAGCGCAAGAACCTCCGCAAGGAGCGCGCGAAGGCACAGGAAGGGCTGAGCTTTGAGTGGGTCACCGGCAGCGACATCCAGGAGGTCCACTGGGACGCCATGTATGAGTTCTACTTGGACACCGGCAATCGCAAATGGGGCACGCCCTATCTCAATCGCGAGAGTTTCTCCCTGCTCGGGGAAAACCTGTCGGACCACATCCTGCTCATCTTCGCGCTGGAGGACGGAATGCCGATTGCCGGCGCGCTCAATTTTTTCTCCGACGAGACGATCTGGGGCCGTTACTGGGGCTGCGTCGAGGAGCGCCCCATGCTGCATTTCGAGACCTGCTACTATCAGGCCATCGACTTCGCCATTGCCCGCGGCCTGAAGACCGTTGAGGCCGGCGCCCAGGGCGGCCACAAACTCGCACGCGGATATGTCCCCGTCACCACCCATTCTGCCCACTGGATCGGCCATCCGGGTCTGCGCAAGGCGATCGCAGACTATCTCGATCATGAGCGCCGTATGATCGCCGAAGATCAGGGCTATCTCCGTGAACGCACGCCTTTTAAGAAGGGCGAAGGCAAGGAAGGAAATGCCAGATGAGCCTGCACGGCACTTACGACCCTGAAAACATCTTCGCGAAAATGCTCGCCGGTGACATTCCGCACGTCCCGGTTTTCGAGGATGATGTCGCGCTCGCCTTCATGGACATTTTCCCGCAGTCGCGCGGGCATACGCTGGTCATCCCGAAGGGCGTGCAGGCGCGCAACCTGCTTGAAATGCCGGTTGAGAAGCTCGGGCCCTACATGGAGCGCGTGCAAAGCGTGGCACAGGCCGTCGCCCGCGCGTTCGATCCCGACGGCATCGTGTTGACCCAGTTCAATGGCGCACCCGCCGGGCAGAGCGTGTTCCACCTGCACTTCCACGTCATCCCCCGCTGGGAGGGAGAGGCGCTGAAGGGCCATGGCAGCGCGGCACAGGCCGATCCGGCGGAACTGGAAGAGTTGGCAAAACTGATCCGGGCGGAGTTCTAAAGTATCCGTCTTGGTCAAGCCAGTCTTGGTTCCCATTTGCGGTCGGCCTTGATGAGAGCGTTTGCGAGGGTGATGAGCTTTCGCATGATGGCGGTGAGGGCGACCTTTGGGGGCTTTCCGCGGCCTGTCATGTCTTCGTATTTGGCTTTGAGGTCTGGATTGTGGCGGGCGGCGACGAGGGCGGGCATGTAGAGGGCCTGGCGGACATTGACCCGACCGCCGGTGACGAAGGCCTTTCCGGTTCGCTTGCCCGACTGGCGGGTCATGGGCGCGGTGCCTGACAGGGCGGCGGCGCTCTGACTGTCGAGGGTGCCGAGCTCTGGCATGCCGGTGATCAGGGCGAAGGCTGAGCGCTTTGCCACGCCTGGGATCGAGGTGAGGATCTCGAACTTGCGGGCAAGGTCCGGGTCGGCCTCGATGATGGCCAGCATGTCTGCCTCGATCGCCTCCAGGTGCCGCGCGATCTGGCCGAGACGGTCTCTGCACTGACGTTTCAGGAGGGGGCTGGACAGGGATTTCTCCCGGTTCTTCGTGGCTGTGCGATCCTTGATGAGGGCCGTGCGGGCGACGTGCAACTCCCTGAGTTTCAATAGTGTTTCCGGCGGTGCCGGACGAATGGGCGGTTCGATGAGAGCCCCGAAGCGCGCCAGCATGCCCGCATCGATCCGGTCGGTCTTGGCGATGAGGCCGAGGGCCTGGCCGAAGCGTTTGGCCTGGCGCGGATTGATCTTGCAGAGTGGTAGGCCCGCCTTGCCCATGGCGGTCTCGAAGGCGCGGTGATAGGCGCCGGTGGCCTCGAAAACGAGGCGTTCCACACAGCGTTCGCCGATCCATTTGCGAAGCGCGCGAAAGCCCTTGGCGTCGTTGGTGAAGCGGCGATCCTCACCGCCGGGTTGGACGTGGACATCGAGTGTGTCTTTCGAAATGTCGATGCCAATGGTATGCGTAATCATCTTTCCTGCCTCTGCTTGTCATGCGGGCCGCTCAGCGCCCGTGTATCCGTTCAGGCCGATGGGAAAGACGAGGGCGGTCATACTCTAGCTCGGAGCGTCAAACCTCCCGCAACTTCCCGACCCGACCCTCGCCGCCGGTCCGGGAGCGGTAACTCCCGCCGGCGGTCCCAATCTCTCCCAATCGGCAGGAAAAGTCATAAGACAAGCAACTCGTCGAGACCCTTTCCACCGGTGGACACGTCGATATTGCCGACGCGTCCGGTGATGCGCTCAAGTGATTCAAGCTCCTTCAGGCGCAGGAGAAGGGGATTGTTCTCCATCAGGCGCGCCGTGTTGAGCAGCGAGCGTGTGGCGGCGGTCTCCTCCTGACGCGCGATGAGATTGGCCTGTGCGGCCTTCTGCGCCTCGACCACGCGGTTCAGGATTTCGCGCATGTCGCCCGGCAGGATGACATCCTTCACGCCGACCGAAATCACCTCCACGCCGAGATCGCCAAGCGCGGTCATGGCGCGCACGGCGTTCGACAGCTCGCCGTCCAGCGTGCCGCGGGCGTCGAGCAGTTCGTCAAGAGTGCGCTTCGACACCGCATCGCGTATGGCAAACTGGACGTGGCGGTAGAGCTGGTCCTCCAGCCCTTTCGCCTCGGCCGCCTTCACCACAGCGGACACCTTCCAGAAGGTCGTCAGCGTGACGCGAATGGACACCCTGTCCTTGGTCAGGATTTCCTGCGCCGTCACCTCAAGGCTCTGATTGCGCGTGTCGACGGTGCGAATGTCGACCTTGCGCACCGCAGACCAGACCGCGTGCGGCCCGGGCTTCAGCTCATCGCGCAGCGTCCCGTCGACATAGACAAGACCGGTCTCGCCCGGCGCGATGACGGCCTGCGTCATCAGCGTCTTGCCGTGCAACGCGAGTGCGTTGCGCGCCTTCTCGTCCACAATGGGCGCGTCCGAGACGTCAATGAGTTCGACTTCGGGCAGGACCGGTTCTCGCCAGAAGGCGTATTTGAGCGACGGTCCCATCACCATGCGCACGATCTTGCCGGTGCGGATCGCGGCCACTTCGTGGCTGCCGGTCTCCACCACCAGGACATGACGGGTGAAAACCTCGCCCGCATCGGCCATCAGCGCGTCAAGGGAATCGACGGACACGAGCAGGTTCTTTGTGTTGTGGATCTGCACCTGCGCACGGCGTCCAAGGCTCGCCACGTGGTGGCGGCCGGGCATCAGCACGTCCTTCAGGCGTCCATCACGGAAAAGGAGGCCGCGATGGCCCGCTTCGATGGTGATCGGTGTGTTCCACAACATGGCCTTAACCTCTCTGTCGGCCGACCCCTTCATTCGGGGGTGCGTGCCGTTACGTGAGCCGCTCCTCATCGTCAATCTCGCTGTGGACAAATTCTCGGAAAAAGGAGCCCCGGACCCCCTCCGGCAGCGTCATGGCGGGCCATCCGGCGTCTGGCGTTCGGGCGGACAGACCTGTTGCGACGCGCCCGATTCGCCCCGAAGGACTGTCGGGGACGCCGCCCGGTTTCCGCCGGCCGACGCCTCGACCGGTGACGCAGGGCCAGACCCTGCCTGCAACGCGGGCCTCGCCTCGCCCGAAGGTCCGGTCCGTCCCGTCTGCTGGAGGAAGCCCGGCGCTCCCGATTTTTCAAAGCTGGTTTTCAAGACCAGTGTTGGTTTGGAGAAGGAATCGAACCTTCGGCTGTCAGATTAAGCGTCTGATGCTCTACCCTCTGAGCTATCCAAACAGCTTGGCAAGCTGTCGGTTTGGCTTCCGGAACACGGGAGGCAAAAGGGTTCACGCAACCCCGCCATCCGCGCCGCCGGGCTCCGGGATACCCTCGAAGCCGCACCGGCACGCCGGATAGCGCACCGGTGCAGACCGGACAAGCCTGCGATGAAACCTGCGCGCGATCTTCTTAGTCCGGTCCCCTTGCAAATTCAAAGCGCTTGGGCGCAGGCATGGGCTGAGCTCCAGGCCCACTGGAAATTGTAGCCGCCGAGCCAGCCGGTCACGTCCACCACTTCGCCGATGAAGAAGAGCCCCGGCACGTGTCGGCTCTCCATGGTTTTCGAGGACAGACCGTCGGTGTCGATACCACCTGCGGTGACTTCCGCGGTGCGGTAGCCTTCGGTCCCGTCGGGGCGGATCGCGAAAGCCGAAAGGGCGTGTGCGATGCGTTCGATCTCGGCATTCGAAAGATCAGCCATCCGCTTCAGGAGCGGCAGGCTGAGCCAGTCGCCGAGCGCATCGACCAGCCGGTTCGGCAGGGCTTTCGCGAGCGTCGCAGCGAGGGACCGGCGCGGCGCATCGGCTCGCTCGGCGCGCAATTCCGCGGCGACATCATGGCCCGGCCGGATGTCGAGCGTGATCGCTTCGCCCGGCCGCCAATAAGATGAAATCTGCAGGATGGCCGGGCCGGAAAGCCCGCGATGGGTGAACAGCATGGCCGCGTCAAACGCCGCGCCATTCGCCTTCGCGGTGCAGGGGGTCGCGACGCCGGACAGGGCGGCAAAGCGGGACTTCTCCGGATCGGTAAAGGTGAAGGGCACAAGCGCGGGACGAGGCGGTACGATGTCATGGCCGAACTGCCTTGCGACTTCATGGCCGAAGGCGCTGGCGCCGAGTTTCGGGATGGAAAGCCCGCCCGTGGCGATGACGAGGCGAGGCGTTTCCAGGGTTTCGGTTTCGGTTTCCAGCCTGAACCGGCCACCGCCCTGTCCGATCTCCTTGACCGGGCTGGACAGGCGCAGCTCCCCGCCTGCCGCCTGCAAACCGTTCACCAGAAGATCGACAATCTGGGTCGACTTTCCGTCGCAGAAAAGCTGCCCGAGCGTCTTCTCATGCCAGGCAATGCCCGCTTCGGAGACGAGCGTGATGAAGTCCCAGGGCGTGTAACGCGCAAGCGCCGATTTCGCGAAATGCGGGTTCTCTGAAAGGAAATTCTTCGCGCTCACGTCGAGATTGGTGAAATTGCATCGCCCGCCGCCCGAGATGCGGATTTTCTCGCCGGGCTTGGCCATGTGATCGAGGACGAGCACGCTGCGGCCCCTGCGTGCAGCCTGCCAGCCGCAGAACAGACCCGCCGCGCCCGCGCCGACGATTATGGCATCGTAAACACCCATCGGCAGACTTTTTCCTCCGCTTAGCCTTGAACTCGCCCCCTTCCCCCTATTCCCTCGAAGCGGGGAATGGTAACAATTTCCGAAAAGCGAGAAGGGACAATCGATATGGGAAAGTCTGGAGAAACAACAATCTCGCTCGGAAAGCTCATGCAGCGCCTTGGCGCAGCAGCCCTCCTGTCCACCACAGTCCTGCTGGCCGCCTGCGGCGGAAAGAAAGAAGCCGAACTTCCGCCCGGCGACGCAATGGTGGAAACTCCCGAGGGTGAGATCGTTACCCAGTCCGGCCGTGATCTGCGCGCCATTGAGCGCCGAGAGCGCCTGCGCCAGAAGGCCGCCGAGGAGAATGAGCGCGATTTCACCTATTTCCGCTATTACATTGAGACCTCCGGCGAACAGCCCGAAGCCTGCCTGGTATTCTCCAGCGCCCTCGATCCGAAGATCGATTACAGCACTTATGTGGAGTTCCGCGACGGCTTTCGCCCGGCCCTGAGCGTCGAGGGGCGCGAGCTTTGCCTTGGCGGTCTCAGCTTCGGCCAGGCCCGCACCGCCATTCTCAAGACCGGACTGCCGGCGGCTGACGGGCGACAGCTCAAAGAAGCAGAGGAAATCCCGGTCGATTTCGCCGACCGTCCGCCCTATGTTGGCTTCAAGGGCGCTGGTGTGATCCTTCCGCGCCTCGAATCCGATGGCATTCCGATCGAGACGGTGAATGTGGATGAGGTCGACGTGACCGTCTGGCGCGTGAATGACCGTATCCTGTTCGAGAAGTCGGTCAGCCAGGGCGAACGCGCCGAACAGGGCTCGCGGCCTTATCTCTATGGCGAGGAACGCGCGCTCGATGTCGCCGAAGAACTCTGGACCGGCTCGCTTTCGGTCGAGTCTGAACCCAATGCGCCGATCGTCAGTGTTTTCCCGATCCAGGCGGTGCTCGATGAGCTTGAGCCCGGCTCCTATTATGTTCGCATCTCCGATGCCAGGGACCTTGGTGACGCCGAAGGCCCGCCGGCGAGCTCGGAACGCTGGATCGTGATCACTGACCTTGCCCTCACCGCCTATCGAGGTGACCAGGGGCTAGATGTCACGGTGCGCTCGCTGCAGAACGCGTTCGCCGTGCCGGGCACGAAACTGCAGCTTGTCGCCCGCAACAATGAAATCCTTTCGGAGCAGGCCGCTGACGGAAACGGCTATGTCCGCTTTGACGAGCCTCTGCTGAACGGCGAGTTCAACCTCCAGCCCAAGGCGGTCTATGCCTATGGTGCGAATGGCGACTTTGCGGTGCTCGACCTGACACGCGCGCCGGTGGATCTCTCTTCGGAGGACACGGGCGGGCGTTACACATCCGGTTTCGCCGATGTCTATGCCTACACGGATCGCGGCATCTACCGGCCCGGTGAAACGGTGCAACTGACCGCCATGATCCGCGACCGCGAGGCACGTGTGATTGATGACCGCGCCGGCAAGATCGTGGTCTATCGCCCGAACGGCCTGCCCTTCGAGACCTATCGTTTCCAGCCGGCCACAAGGGGCGCGGTGCTGCGCGCCGTTGATCTTCCCCGCGCCGCCCAGCGCGGCCAGTGGCGGGCGTCGGTTTATCTCGATGGCAGCGAGAACGCCGTCGGCTCTGTTGCTTTCGGCGTGGAGGATTTCGTCCCGCAGCGCATCGCGGTGGAGCTTGAGAGCGACACAGAGACGCCCATGGAGGCCAATGAGACCCGCGAGATCGAGGCCGATGTGCGCTTCCTGTACGGCGCGCCGGGGGCGGGACTGCCGGTCGAAGGCGAGGCGCGTCTGGAACTCGATCCCAACCCCTTTTCGGATTTTGAAGGCTTCCGCTTCGGCAAGCATGATGAGAGTTTCCGTGAGGAACTGATCGAGCTCGATGCCCAGACAGCCGATGGCGCGGGTCTCGCAGTGCTGCGCCTCGATGCTGGCGATTACGGCCGCTCCTCGCTGAAGCCGCTGCGCTTCAATGTCGTGGTGAGTGGCATCGAGCCCGGCGGCCGTGCCGTGTCCGAGAGCGTGCGCATCCCCTACCGCCCGCGCGAAGCGTATCTCGGTGTGAAGCCGGATTTCGAGCATCGCGCCGAGGAGGGCGGCGAGGCGGAATTCCAGATCGCCGCGGTCGGCGCAGATGGCCTCGGCCAGGCGCGTGATCTCGACTGGAAGGTGGTCGAGATCGACTACAATTATGACTGGTACCGCACCGATTCCGGCGAATGGCGCTGGCGCCGCTCGCGCTATGTGCGCACGGTGAATGAGGGCAAGGTCTCGACCGGCAATGACGGCCTTGCGACGGTGAAGACCGCGCGGCTCGGCTGGGGCGATCACCGGCTGATGGTGTCGGGCCCTGACGGGCTTGAGGCGACCTATCAGTTCCATGCCGGCTGGGGCGGTGTGTCCGATGACGGCGTTGAAGCACCCGACCGTGTGCGCGTCATGGCTCCGGAGGAAAACCCCCGCATCGGCCAGTCGGCCCAGATCTCGATCGACCCGCCCTATGATGGCGAGGCGCAGATCGTTGTCGCAACCGACCGGGTGATCTCGGTGGACTATCGCTCGGTTTCAACCGAAGGGGCGCGCCTCGACATTCCCGTCACCGAGGAGTGGGGCGAGGGGGCCTATGTCATGGTCACCGTGTTCAGCGCGCGTGACCCGGTGCTGGAATCCAGGCCCCGGCGTGCTGTCGGGGTGACTCACATTCCGCTCGACACCTCGCGGCGCACCTTCGACATCCAGATCGGTGCACCTGAGGTCGCCAGGCCGAACACGGAGCAGACCATCACGGTCGAACTCGATGGCGGGCCGAGGGAGAATGTCTATCTGACTCTGGCCGCAGTGGATGAGGGCATCCTGCGCCTCACCAAGTTCGCTTCGCCGGACCCGGTGAAGTATTATTTCGGCAAGAAGCAGCTCCAGGTCTCGCTCTATGACGATTATGGCCGCCTGCTCGACCCGAACATGGGCGCTCCGTCTGAGGTCCGCACCGGTGGTGACCAGCTTGGCGGGGAGGGCCTGTCGGTCGTGCCATTCAAGACCGTGGCGCTGTTCTCGGGCGAGGTCGATGTCGGCCGCGATGGCCGGGCGACGGTCGATTTCGAACTGCCGAATTTCAACGGCGAACTCAGGCTGATGGCGGTCGCCTGGTCTGACACCGGCATCGGCTCTGCCGACCGGCCGATGACCGTTCGCGCGCAGGCTCCGTCAGAGCTTTCGCTGCCGCGTTTCCTCGCACCGGGCGACAAGGCCTTCGCCACCGCGTCGGTCGACAATGTCGAGCTGGCCGCCGGCGAATTCGAGATCAATGTTACCGGATCTGAAGGCCTCGAGGTGGAGGCCGGACAGATCACCTTCGCGCTTGAAGAAGCGCAGCGGACCGACAAGGCACTGCCGGTGAGCGCCAGTCAGTCCGGCGTGAACGAGCTGACCCTGCGTGTTGACGGACCGGGCAGCTACCGCACCACCCATGTCTATCCCATCGAGACGCGCTCGGCTTTCCTGCCGGTGACGGAGGTGGACAGCGAACTGATCGAGAAAGGGACGTCCTTCTCGGTCCCGACCGATGCGCTTGCCGGTTTCGTGCCGGGCTCGGGCGAGGTGACGGTCAGCTTCTCCTCACTGCCACTTGACGCGAATGCGCTTTATGCCTCGCTTGCGCGCTATCCCTACGGCTGCACGGAGCAGACGGTCTCGCGCGCCATGCCGCTGCTCTATGCCGAACAGTTGGCCGCAATTGCCGGCGAGGGCGGCGATGATGGTGCAGCGCGGCTGAAGGTTCAGGAGGCCATCCAGGCCGTGCTTTCTCGCCAGAGCCCGGACGGTGCCTTCGGCCTCTGGCGGGAGGGTGACCGCAGCGCCTCGCCTTGGCTCGGTGCCTACACCACCGACTTCCTCGTGCGGGCGAGGGCGGCTGGCTATTCAGTGCCGGATGAGGCGCTCGAGCGGGCTTTTGGCGCACTGCGCGATGTCGGCTCCGGCGAGGCCTGGCGGATATGGTCCTATGACACCGATGTCTGGGAAAGCCGGTGGCACGATGACACGCAGAGCCGCCTGCTCAACCGCTCCAAGCCCTATGCGCTCTATGTGCTGGCCAAGGCGGGCAAGGCCGACATTTCCCGCCTGCGCTACGTTTTCGACCGCGATCTCGACAATCTCGAAAGCCCGCTGGCCCGGGCCCAGCTCGGCGCGGCGCTCGCCTATATGGGCGACACGGCCCGCGCGACCGAAGCCTTCGAGGCTGCAGAGGCCGCGCTCGGCTACAACAATAATGGCGACTACTACCAGACCCCGCTGCGCGACGCTGCAGGTGTTCTGGCGCTTGCCGCCGAGGTGGAGATGAACGAGGTCGTCTCGCGGGTGTCGCAGCGCCTTGGCCAGGACGCGCCGGACCCGGAACTGCTCTCGACGCAGGAAAAGGCCTTCGTCCTGCAGGCGCTGAACGCCCTGACGGCCGGCCAGCCCGTGCCTGAAATCCGTGTCGAGGGCATGGGTCGCGGTCGCAACAATGACCGCCGCTATGTCCTGACAGAGGCACAGGTCACGGGAGGTGTGAGCTTCGAATATCGCGGCGATGCACCGATCTGGCGGACCATCATGGTGCGCGGTGCGCCGACCTCGCCGCCGCCTGCGGTGAGCCAGGAGCTGCGCGTGTCCAAGCGCGTCACCGACCTGCAGGGCGACCGTGTCGACCTCGCCTCGCTCAGCCAGGGTGACCGGCTTGTCGTTGCGATCACCGTCTCGCCGGAGCAGAACCGCACCAATCCGGTGATCCTTGCCGACCTCCTGCCGGCCGGCTTCGAGATCGAGGTCGTCCTGCGTCCGGAAGACGGTGCGAGCCGCTCTGATGGCGGCGCTGACGGTCCCTTCGCCTTTGTCGGCGAGATCGACCAGGCCAAGGTGGCCGAGGCGCGCGACGACCGCTTTGTGGCGGCCATAGATGTGCGCAGCAAACCGCGCACGCTCGCCTATATCGTGCGCGCCGTGACGTCGGGCGAGTTCACAATGCCCGGCGTGGTGGCCGAGGACATGTACCGTCCGCAGGTCTTCGCCCGCTCCGAGCCGGGGCGCGTGACGGTCAGCCAGCGGCAATAGAGATGGCGCAGCCCGGCAACAGGGCAGGGGGCAGACAGACAGGCTGGCGCAGCACCATGCTGCGCTGGCTGCGGCGTGGTGGCGTCGGCCTGCTGGCGCTCATCGCGGCGTTCCTCCTGCTCGACCGCATCTGCCCGCCGCCCCTGCCGAAGGCCGATGATGTCTCCTTCATGGTGGTCGACCGGGGCGGGCGTCCTGTCGCGGCTTTCGGAACACCGGAAGGCCGCTGGCGCCTGCCGGTCAGTCTCGACAAGGTCGACCCGGTCTTCATCGAGGCGCTGATCGCCTATGAGGACAAGCGTTTCAACGAGCATCCGGGCGTCGATCCCATCGCCCTTGTGCGGGCCGCGCGAAGTGCGCTGCGCGAGGGCGAGGTCGTTTCCGGTGCGTCCACGCTCACCATGCAGACTGCCCGCCTGCTGGAGCCGCGCCCGAACCGCACGGTCGGCGCGAAACTGATCGAGATGTTCCGCGCGGTGCAACTCGAGATGCGCCTCTCCAAACGCGAAATCCTCGAACTCTACCTCACGCTCGCCCCCTATGGCGGCAATCTTGAAGGGCTTCGCGCGGCGAGCTGGGCCTATTTCGGGCGCGAGCCTGACCGGCTGTCGGATGCCGAGATCGCGCTCCTCATCGCCCTGCCGCAGAGCCCCGAGGTCCGCCGTCCGGACACGCGCCCGACGGGCGCGGAACGCGGCCGCAAGCGGGTGGTCGAAAAGCTCGCAAGGCTCGGTGTCTTTTCCGAACGCCGGGCCGGTGAGGCGCTGGAAAGCCCCTTGCCGCAGCGCCGCAGCTTTCCCGCTTCGGCCTGGCACTATGCCGAGCGGCTGAAACGTTCAGATGAAGGCCCCGTGGCGGTGGCGAGCCTTGATCTCGGCCTGCAGTCTGACCTTGAGGCCATGCTTCTGCGCGAGGCCGAAAAGCTCGAACCCGAGACCCAGATAAGCGTTATCGTGGTGCACATTCCCTCGCGCGGTGTGCGGGCCATGGTCGGTTCGGCGGATCGCTCGCGTCCCGGCGGCTGGATTGACCTCTCCGACCGGCGGCGCTCGCCGGGTTCAACGCTGAAGCCCTTCATCTATGGCGTGGCTTTCGACGATGGTGTTGCCTCGCCCGCCACCATGATTTCCGACCTGCCGAAACGGTTCGACACCTACCAGCCGGAGAATTTCGACCGGAGCTTTCGCGGGGATGTGCGCATTTCCGAGGCGCTTGCCCATTCGCTCAACGTGCCCGCAGTGCTGACCCTTGACCGCGTCGGGCCGGAACGCTTTGCCGCGCAGCTCTCCTTCGCCGGCGTCTATCCGCGCATTGACGGCATGGCGCGCAAGGAAGCCGGTCTCGCGCTTGCCCTTGGCGGGGCGGGCATGACGCTGGAAGAACTCGCCATGCTCTATGCCGGTCTTGGCGATGGCGGGCGGGTGAAGCCGCTCGCCTGGTCGCTGCCCGAAGAGGCGATGACGCTGACGCGCGACGGCTCGCGGGTCATGTCGCCGGAAAGCGCGGCGCAGATCCTCTCCATTCTCAAGTCGGCGCCCGCACCGGCGGGCCGGATGCCTGGCAGCCTGACCCTTGAAGCCCCTGAAATCGCCTTCAAGACCGGCACCAGCTACGGTTTTCGCGATGCGTGGGCGGCCGGTGTGTCGGGAGACTATGCCGCCCTGGTCTGGATCGGCCGGGCCGATGGTGCGCCGCGTCCTGGGGAAACGGGTCGCAAGGCGGCGCTCCCGCTGCTGTTTGAAGTCTTCGACCAGACCTTTTCGCGCCTTGGGCGTTCCGGCGGCAGCGAGAACCGCCTGCGCACGCCTGAAGCGCCTCCTGCACCGGGCGCGCTCGCCCGTTTCGAGGCCGCTGATCGGCCGCCGGAAATCCTGTTTCCGCCGAACGGGTCGGAACTCTGGGCCGCACCGGATCGCGACGGCGAGCCGCGCCGTTTCGTCCTCGCGGGGCGGTCGACCGGCCGTATCGACTGGTATATCGATGGCGAACCTGCGAGCCGCGACGATGCCGGTGCGCCGGTCTGGTCACCCGACCGGCCGGGCTTCTTCCAGGTCAGCGCGGTGGACGAGACCGGCCGCACTTCGCGCGTTTCGGTCCGCGTGATCGGCATCGAATAGGCTCCGACAGCTCACACAGCCTTCACGAATCCGGGAGAATCGGCGGAAAGCTGCGCAAAATTGCCAGTCCGGCCTTGGTTCTGCCCGAAAACGTGGCCATGTCACCGCCCGGCACGTCATGTTGCGCGTGCGACAGACGAAAGAGTGATTGGTATGCAGACGAATTCAAACACACTCACCGTGGCCGTTCTGGGTTTCCTCGCCACCATTCTGGGCTTCTTCTCGACCGCCGGCGCCGAAGGTCCGCGCGCCACGGACTATGAGGGCCAGACCGCCACCGCCGTCTTTGCGGGTGGCTGCTTCTGGTGCGTCGAAGCCGATTTCGACAAGGTCGACGGCGTGATTGCGACTGTTTCGGGCTATACCGGCGGCAGTGTGAATAATCCGACCTACAAGCAGGTGACCTATAGCGACACCGGACATTATGAGGCGGTCGAAGTGACCTATGACCCCTCCGTGGTCAGCTATGAGGAGCTTGTGGCCTATTTCTTCCGCCATATCGACCCGACCGATCCGGACGGTCAGTTCTGCGACACCGGCGACAGCTATCGTACTGCGGTGTTCGTCGCCAATCCGGATGAGCGCGTCGTCGTCGAAGCGGAGATTGCCGGGATCGAAGCCTCGGGTGTGCTCGGTGAGCCGGTGGTGACGAAAGTCCGCCTGCTCGGCCAGTTCTGGCCGGCGGAAGACCATCATCAGGATTTCTACAAGAAGTCGCCGGGCCGGTATTCCTCCTACCGCGCCGCCTGTGGCCGGGACCGCGCGCTTGAGCGGCTCTGGGGATCCGATCCGGAAAGCTGATCGGGGTCACAGGTTTTCAGCAGAGCGCTTTCCTTGTCATCCCTCCTCGCCGGTTTCGCCTCGCGGGACCGGCTCATAATCTGAAGCGATGAAAAGCTCGAATTGCCGGCGCTTGCCGCCGCCAAGATCGATGCTCACCTCGCCCGCAGGCTCGAAGCTCCCGAAATCGGCCCGCATGCGCTCGCGATAGCCGGGCCGCACGCTCGCAATCAGTGCGCGGCCATCATCCTCGCCCGTCAGCACGAATTCCTCCGCATAGCTCTTGGCACCGTCTTCCACACGCCAAGTGCGGATCGGCACCGGGAAACCGTCGCGGCCGTAATAATCGAGCCCGTGCCAGTTTTCCCGCTCATCGACGACGACCGCCGTCGCGTTGAGTTCGCTGGCTCTTGCGGCCAGAACTGCGGTGGTCTCCTCCCAGCCCCGCGTGCGCTTGAAGGCATTGGCGAGGCCAAGTTTTTCGGTGACGGACGGTGGTGCGACTGCGGCGGTGAAGAAGAGCGCGCCGGCAAAGGCGTGGATGGCGATGGCGGCCCATAAAAGGCCCGACACTCTGAACCGGAAACCGAAGCCCGTCGCCAGAACGAGTCCTGCGAGCACCAGCCCGAAAACCAGCCTGAAGCCGATGCCGAGCCCCGGAATGCCGAGCGCGGCGAGGCCGATAGTGGCGGCGAGCACCGGCCAGACCCAGGCGCTGCCCTTCGCCCGGAACAGCCAGGCCGTGACGAGCACGGAGGCGGCCGGATAGGCGGTCGCCGCCCAGTTCGCGTGCGCCCGCGAGATCACGGCCTGCAGGAGGATGATCAGGAGCGGCGGCAGGATGAAGGCGAGAAGGAAGCGCTCCTTGTCCGCCTTCCACCATGCCTGCGGTCCCCTTGCGAAGGCGAAGAACCCGGCCAACAAGGCGAGATATGTCACCGGCCCGAACACCGCCATCTGGTCGCCCAGGAATTTCACGGCGTTTTCGGGATTGAGAAGTTCCGCGCCCCAATTGGCATTGTCGGCGGTGTGGCTGACGGTCTTGAAACTGTTGGCGGCATTCCAGGCAAGGTGCGGCGCGAAGATCGCGGCGGCGACGGCCAGCGCCAGCATGCCTTTCAGGCTCAACAGGGCCCGGCGCGTCGGTCCATCCGTCAGGAAGACAAGGCCGAGCCCGATCAGGAAGTAGATCATGGCGTATTTGGCGAGGAAGCCCACGCCGATCGCTGCGCCAAGGCCGAGTGCGCTCAACCAGCCGCCATCTCCCGTGCGCAGGCGCCAGAGCATGAACAGGCCGGCCGCCCAGACCGGCAGCAGCAGTCCGTCGGTGGAGATGATCGCCGAGGAAAGGGTCACGCCGGGCATCAGGAGATAGACGAGGCTTGCTGCCACGCCGACGCGCGCCCCGAACATGGCCCGCCCGAGCAGCAGGATCATGACCGCGCCGAAGCCATGCGTCAGCGGTGCAGCGAACCGCACCGCCCATTCAGCATCGCCGAACAGCGACGTCGTCGCCCCGATGACCCAGCCGATGAGCGGCGGTTTCGACCAGTAGCCCCATTCGAAACTCTGCCCCCAGCGCCAATACTGCGCCTCGTCCGGGCCGAGATTGAGAGGCGTCAGCATGATCCCGATGAGCCGCACGGCGACCAGGGCAGCAATGATGACAAGAGCTGTGCGAACGCTGATGGACGCGCCCGCGTCTTCGGCCGCTGATAGGTTGGTCATTGGTGATGTCCAGCTCGCTGTCGCTGCAGGTGAGGCCAGCGCCACACTATCGGACATTGTTCACTTGACAAGCTCGCGAAGTGACACGGGCGCGGGCTCAAATCCGCTACTCTGGCGACATGAGCGTTGCAAAAAAATCACGAGCCCGGGGAATGGCGCCTTCGTCACATAAGCTTCACATAAGTGTTACCTCAGCGTCGTGAAGCGAGCGTAACGGCCCGTCCTGTGGCGTTAATGGCTGCGCAGGCTCCCCCCGGCGTGGCCCCCTATCACTAACCCGATGAGAGAGGGGTCTCAAACATGTTCAACAAGAAGATTTTCCTGACGGGCACCGCGCTGGCCATTGCCGCTGCCACCGCCCAGGCTCAGGTCACCACAGCCGGCGTGTCCGGCCAGGTCACCGACGAGTCCGGTGCAGCCATATCCGGCGCGACCGTGACCGTGATCAACACCGACACCGGCTTTGCCCGCTCAACCTTGACGAGCGAGGGCGGCAACTATGCGGTCCGCAACCTTCCGCTTGGTGGTTCCTACACGATCGAAGTCAGCGATGAGGACTTCCGTTCGGCACGCGTGACCGACATCGGTCTCTCGCTCGGCAATGTCACCGACGTCGATTTCGCCCTTGAGGGCGACGAAGCCTCTCGCACGCTCGACACCGTGGTCGTCAGCGCCCAGGCCTACAGCACCGTTGATGTGGCGACCGGCCCGTCGGCGACTTTCGGTCTCGAAACGCTGGAATCGGCCCCGGCCATCAACCGTAACATCGTTGACGTCCTGCGCCTCGACCCGCGCGTCTATGTCGATGAGAGCCGCGGCGACATCAATCCGGTTCAGTGCGGCGGCAAGAACCCGCGCTTCAACTCGCTCACCCTCGACGGTGTTCGTCTGAATGATGGATTCGGCCTGAACTCGAACGGCTACCCGACCGAGCGCCAGCCCTTCCCATTCGATGCGATCGAAGCCGTGGCCATCGAACTCGCGCCGTTTGACGTTGAGTATGGCGGTTTCACCGCCTGTAACATCAACGCCGTCACCAAGTCCGGTACGAACGAATTCCACGGCTCACTCTTCTTCGACTACAACTCGAACGACCTGCAGGGCTCATCGCTCGAAGGCGACGATGTGAACGTCCCGGATTTCGACGAGCAGCGCTATGGCTTCCAGGTCGGCGGGCCGATCATTGCAGACACGCTGTTCTTCTCGGTGGCTTATGAGAAGCTGGAAGGCGTGAACCTGTTCACGCGCGGACCGGCCGAGTCCGGAGCGATCAATTCCAACCCGAACCTGCTTCAGTCGGAACTCGACGAGATTGTCGATATTGCGAACACTGTCTACCAGTATGATCCGGGCGAGATTCCCTCCGGCTTCGACAATGAAGACGAGAAGCTTCTCGTCAAGCTCGACTGGAACATCACCAACAATCACCGTGCATCGTTCACGTACAACTACAATGATGGCTTCAACACGGTGGCGTCGGACGGTGGTTTCGACGAGTTCGAATTCTCCAACCACCTTTATGAGCGCGGTTCGGAACTGAACCAGTATGTGGGCTTCCTCTACTCTGACTGGACGCCGAACTTCTCCACTGAAATCCGTTATGGTCGCGTTGAACTCGACAACCGTCAGGAGTCCATTGGCGGCACCGATTTCGGTGAGATCCAGATCACGACGCCGGGCGATATCACGGTCTACATTGGTGGAGATGACTCCCGTCAGTCGAACAAGCTCGACTACACGATCGACAGCTTCGCCTTCAAAGGCTTCTACACGGCGGGCGACCACAATCTGACCTTCGGTTATGAGCGTGAAGCACTCGATATCTTCAACCTGTTCGTCCAGCACACCGAGACAGAAATCGCTTTCGACAGCATTGAGGATTTCCGCGACGGTATTGCCAGCGACCTGCGCTTCAACAGTTCGCCTTCGCTCAATCCGCAGGATGCTGCGGCTGACTGGGGTTATGCGGTCGATACGCTCTACCTTCAGGATGAGTGGAACCTGACGGATCAGTTCTCGCTCATTGTCGGCCTGCGCTATGACATGTGGTCGACCGACGATGCGCCGGCTGAGAACGCCACCTTCCTCGCGGATTACGGCTTCTCCAACAGCCAGACCCTGGACGGCGCGAGCCTGCTCCAGCCGCGCGTGGCCTTCAACTACGACTTTTCCGATGAACTCATCCTGCGCGGTGGCATCGGCAAGTATTCCGGTGGTGACCCGAACGTCTGGCTGTCGAACACCTATTCGGCCAACAATGTCCTGCAGTTCGGTCAGGCTGGCGGTTCCTTCGGCTTGACAGACGGAACCCGCTCGCTGTTCGACGATGATGTCGAGTACGTTCTCTGCGAAGATGGCGTGCCCACCGGTCCCGGCTGGTGTGTGCAGAAGGATCTTGCTGATGCTGTCGCAAGCGGCGTTGGCAGCAATTTCGAGATCAACTACCTTGATCCCAACTTCGAGATCCCTTCGGAAACCAAGATCGCTATCGGCGGTACCTGGCTCCCGACCTTCGAGGGTCCGCTGGGTGGCGAGTATGTGATCAATGCCGACCTGCTCTGGTCGCTGGGCGAAAACTCCGCGATCTGGAAACGTGGCGATCTCGAACAGACCGGAACGACGGAAGAGGGTTACCCGATTTACGACAGCGTTCGTGAGCCGGCCTTTGTCCTCACCAATTCGATTGATGGCAATGAGTCCTTCACGGCGTCGGTGTCCATCGCGAAGGACTATGATTTCGGTCTCGACTGGGCTTTTGGCTACGCTTACAACGACGCCAAGGACGCCAGCCCGATGACCAGCTCGGTGGCCTTCTCGAACTACACCAACCGTGCCTTCTTCGATCCGCAGGAAGACATCGCGGCCACTTCGGATTACAATGTCGCGCATCGTTTCACGCTGCTCGTGAATTACGAGAAGGCCTTCTTCGGTGAGTACGCAACCAAGGTTTCGGCCTTTGGGACCGCCCGTTCCGGCCTGCCCTACTCACTCATCCGCGAAGACTCCGGTTCGGGCTTCTTCAGCTTCACGCCGTTCATCGGCGGTGCTGGTGTGCTTCGCCCGGGCGATCAGCGCAACAGTGAGGAAGGCTCCTGGTGGGGCAAGGTCGACCTGCGCCTCGAGCAGGAATTCCCGGGTATCCGTCCCGAAGACCGGACCTCGGCCTTCATCGTGATCGACAACTTCACCAACCTGCTCAGTGACGAGTGGGGTGTCCTGCGCGAACCGGGCTTCCCGCCGAATGTCCGCGCAGATGTGGCAACTGGAGAGATCGTCGGAACACCGGAGTCGCGCGTCGGTGACGCTTCACTCTGGGAAGTCCGGCTCGGCGTGCGCTACGAATTCTGATCTCCGGTTTGGCCGGGCCCTGCGCCCGGCCAGGCGTAGATTATGTGTAGATTGGAGGGGGCGGTGCCATTGGTACCGCCCTTTTCGCTGCGCCCGCCTTTTTCTCTTTTGAAAGCGTGCCCGAAGCCCTATGTGCTGCGGCGATGAACGCGCGTCTCTCTCCCCCGCCCGAATGGGCCCATCAGTCTTCGGTCTGGATCGGCTGGCCGTCTGATCCCGAACTCTGGGAGGACGATCTCGCGCCCGCCCGCGACGAGGTTGCGCGCCTTGCGAGTGCCATCGCCGCATCCGGGCAGCGGGTCGACCTTGTCTGCAGCGGCGACGTCGCCTTTTCACAGGTTGGCGTATCCTTCACCAGCGTGTCCGGCGTCCACCTGCACCATTTCCCCATGGGCGACATCTGGCTGCGCGACACCGGCCCGGTTTTCAGCTGGACCGCCGATGGGCTCATCGCCCGCCGCTTCCGCTTCAATGGCTGGGGCGGAAAATACCGTCTCGCCGGTGATGATGTGGTCGGTGGTGCCATCGCAGGCGCGGCTGCTGCCCGGGTGATCGGTTTCGATGCCATCCTCGAAGGCGGCGCGGTGGACTGGGACGGAGCGGGCCACCTCATCACCACGCGGCAATGCCTGCTCAACCCGAACCGCAATCCCGGCTGGGACGAAGCCAGCGCCGAAGCCTTCCTCCTTGAGGCGCTTGGCGCTCGCCATGTGATCTGGCTCGGCGACGGGCTCGCCAATGACCACACTGACGGTCATGTCGACAACATCGCCCGCTTCATTGGCCCCAACACCATCGCCTGCCAGACGCCCGCTGAGCCAGACGATCCGAACACTGACGTCCTGCGCGAGATCGAGGCGGACCTGCGTGCCGCGCGCAACCTTTCCGGAGAGCCCTTCAGCATTGTCACGCTGCCTTCGCCGGGCCGGGTCGAGGATGAGGACGGCGCACCCGTGCCCGCCAGCCACATGAACTTCCTCATCACCAATGACGCGGTCATCGTGCCGACCTATGGCACGCCCAGTGCTGACGCTGCCCTTGCGGCCCTTCGCCCGCACTTTCCGCGCCGTGAGGTCATCGGCCTGCCGGCCAGCCATATCCTGACCGGCGGCGGCGCGTTTCACTGCATCACCCAGCAACAGCCCGCGCCGGCAGAGCCAGAGCCGGAGCCAGCCACCCCATGACCCGCCCCATCACCGTCGCCGTCATCCAGTCCGCCTTCAGCGACGACATGGAGGAGAACATCGCCCGCGTGTCGGCTCGCGTCCGCGAAGCCGCAGGGCAGGGGGCCGGCGTCATCCTGCCGCCGGAGCTTTTCTGCGGGCACTATTTCTGCACCGCGCAAGACGAAGCAAATTTCGCCCGCGCCCTGCCGATCAATGGCCACCCGGCCATCACCGCCATGCAGGCGCTGGCGAAGGAACTCGATATTGTCATCCCCGTCTCGGTCTATGAACGCGCCGGGCCGGAGCTTTACAATTCCATCGCCATTGTCGATGCGGGCGGAGCGGTGCTCGGCACCTATCGCAAGGCGCACATCCCCGACGGGCCGGGCTATATGGAGAAATTCTACTTCCGCCCGGGCGATACCGGCTTCCGAGTCTGGAACACGAAGAAGGGCCGCATCGGCGTCGGCATCTGCTGGGACCAGTGGTATCCGGAGGCGGCCCGCGCCATGGCGCTGATGGGGGCGGAACTCCTGCTCTACCCCACCGCCATCGGATCGGAACCCCATGATCCCGGCCTCGACACGCGCGACCGCTGGCAGCGCGCCATGCAAGGCCATGCCGTCTGCAACGTCATACCCATCGCCGCCGCAAACCGCACCGGCGCCGAGGGTGCGCAGACCTATTACGGTTCAAGCTTCATTGCTGGCCCGGACGGCGCAAAAGTCTCCGAACTCGACCGTAGCGAGGAAGGCGTGGCCGTGGCCAGCTTCGACCTCGCCGAAATCGAGACCCAGCGCGCCGCCTGGGGCTTCTTCCGCGACCGCCGCACCGATCATTACGGGTGGCTCACGGGCGGGGAATGAACCCTTCCCAAGCGCTTCAGACACCTGGCTGATCGCCCCGGCGACCGGGAGGCAGGCCATGGTTCGCGCGCGCTCGTTCTCATGAACCTCAAGAACCGGCCTGTCCCTCAGCTCCATTGGCGGTTGGTCAATCGAATGATTTCCGAATGAGGCGCAGCCACAGGGATGTGCCTTTCAGGGCTGCATGCCCTTCGGTGCCAGCGTTTCGAGGATTTTCAGTGCCTTTTCGCTGGGCGCGATGGCCTTGCGCGTGTCGAGGTCGAAGGTGACGGCGATGGCTTCGGCGCTCATCCAGGGCTTGCCCGTATCGGGATTGATCATCCAGTGGACAAGCCGATGGGTCTTGCCATTCGCGCCGCCAAATCCGGTGTAGAGCTGCCAGCGCTCGCCCGGCCCCGGCCAGCCGCGATAGGCGAGCCGCGCCTCCAGCACCGCCGCGCCCTGATTGGAAATGCCCGCCTCGCGTGCGGTCTCGGCGCGCCAGTTCGCCATCAGATTCGGCACGCTTTCGGAGATGCGCCCAAAAAAGGCCTGCGGCCGCACCACGCCGTGCTGGGCGCATTCCTCGGTCTCGAACACGCCGCGCCCGATGCAGCGTGCGCCGAGTTCACCCAGCCGTTCAAGGCTGATCTCACCGTCTGCGAGTCGGGCGCCGGGAAAGCCGAGCGTCCGCGGGACACCGGTGGGGTCAGGCTCGGCTGCACAGGCTTGCAGTGCGGCGCGTGTCGAGGGGCTCCATGTGAAGGGCTTGCCGGTGTAGCGCTCGACATGGGCGAGCCGGGTGCGAAGGCTCGCCGCCAGTGCGCCCGAGCCCTCATGTACAATCTCCTGATAGATGTCGGCACCGGTTTCGTCCGAGGCGAGGACGCCCGCGCGCATGAAGATCGGTTCTCCGGGGCGGATCTCGCGAAGGAAGCGGATGTGCTGCAGCACCGGGCGCACCGTGCCTGCCTGATGGTCGCGAAAGGCGTTTGGCAGGCCGATCTCCGGGGCGAGGCCGGCGAGTCCTTCCCACGCCTTGCCGACATAATGACGCACATTGAGGTGCCCCATCTCGTCGCATTCCCAGGTGTTGATGCTGCCGCGCCAGACCTCGATCATTCCGTTTCACTCCTGCATTGCGCGCAAAGGCCGCGCGCTTCCATCACCGCCCGGCGCACGCTGAAGCCCGCTGACAGCGCGTCGGCGCGCACCCGGCCCAGCGTGTCCTCGGCATGCAGTTCGGTGGCTGTGCCGCAACGGTCACAGATCAGGAAGATCGCGGCATGGGGATGGGACAGGTGACCGCAGGCAACATAGGCGTTGAGGCTCTCAATCTTGTGGGCAATTTCCATTTCCAGAAGGAAATCAAGGGCCCGGTAGACGGTGGGAGGCTTGGCGGCACCTATGCCGTCCAGTCGTTCGATGAGGTCATAGGCCTTGGCAGGCTGGGGGTCATCCAGCAAGAGGCGCAGGACCTGACGGCGGATCGGGGTCAGCCGCTGGCCACGCGCGGTGACAAGCGCCTCGGCCTCGGCCAGCGCCGCTTCGGTGTCCTTGGGCGCACATTCGGTACGGGCATGGGTCATGTCTGGTCTTTTGCCAGCGTTTCGCGCGGCCGTGAAGCCATCAGCGCAGAGATACGACCTCTGTCCTAGGGGTTTGTCCTTATGGGGTTTTTCCCGAGTGACGGGCTGCCGCGCGACAGCTTACACACTGCCGCAAAGGCGCGCATTGGCGCATCTTTCATCTGTATCGAGTGTCCTTATCCGAGGGGAAAGACCATGAAATCCTTCATCTGCACCGCCGCTGCGCTCGCCATGACGGCGCTGACCATTCCGGGCGGCGTGTCGACCGCCCATGCGCAGGACAGCGCCTGGACCGGCACCGGCAATCCGTGGATGGTCCGCGGCCGGTTGATCGGCGTGATCCCTGACGAATCCGGTGACCTTTCTGTCGGCTCCACCGCTCTTGTCGGCGATGTGGAGATCGGGGACCAGTATGTCCCGGAACTCGACATCACCTATTTCTTCAGTGACAATATCGGTGTTGAGCTCATCCTTGGCGTGACGCCGCACGATGTCAATGCGGTGGGCGTTGAGGTTCCGAGTGTCGGCACGCTCGACGTCGATCTCGGCGATGTCTGGCTCCTGCCGCCGACGCTGACCGTGCAGTACCACTTCACGAATTTCGGCCAGTTCAAGCCCTATGTCGGTGCCGGTGTGAACTACACCCACTTCTTCAACGAGGATGAGGGCCCGACCGCTGATTCCATCTCCTATGATTCCAGCTTCGGCGGTGCCATCCAGGCCGGTTTCGACTATGATCTCGACGGCGCGCCGGGCGGCTGGTCCTTCAATGCGGACGTGAAGAAGGTCTGGATCAATTCGGAAGTGGACGTGAACCTGACCTCGGCGCTCGGTGAGGCCCTTGAAGCGGAATCCGTGGTCGTCAATGCCGATGTCGACATCAATCCGGTCATTTTCGGCCTCGGCTTCGGTTACAAATTCTAGTTTCTCCGGGGCCTCGTGCCCCGGCCAATTCCTCCCTCGAACGCCATAGCCTGGCGTTGGAACTGAAGGCGGTGCCGCGTGCACCGCCTCTTTTTTCATTCTTTGTTCCTTTTCTGCTTGCTTTGGAACAAAACCTGAATATAGTGCCGCTATGGAACGCAGGGAGAACGCATTGATGGGCAAGATCACTTTCGCCGGACGATCGGGACAGGGCTATGGCTTCGAGGGCGCGAAGGCTGATGCGCCCTGGGCGCGCAAGGCGGGCATCGCCATCTTTGCCGCGCCCAGCGGATATGGCCGCAGGGTTTTCGGTGTCGTGGAACTCTCGGGCCGCGCGCATGACATCCAGCCCATCTGGGCGCTGGCAGAGGCTGAACGGTTCGGTGCCACGGAAGTCTTCATCCGCGAGGAAGCCTCCGCCGAGGTGCGTTGCGCCGTGCTCGCCGATCTCGAAGCGGGGCTCAGTCCCGTCTGCACGCGGCGCGCAGTGAAGAGCGCCTCCCCCGCACGGGCCGGGGAGACGCTGTCGGATCAGCTGTTCTGTGCTGCCGCCTGAGGGCGGGTTCAGCGCCGCTCGGGCACCGTGTCGCTATCGAGCGCAGCCTGTGCGGCAGCGGTCCTGGCAGAGCGGGCGAGCTGGACGAATTCGGCGCGGTAGCCGAACGGGTCCTCACCCTTGGCCGACTGGGCCAGTTCGACCACCTGGTCATAGCCGAAGCCCTCACCGATATACCTTCCACCCTTCAGGAGCTGGCCGAAGCCCGCAACGGCTGTGGCAAAGCGGGTATAGGTCGGGGCATCATCCACGCTGTCGAACTGGTCCTCGAGCGTGATCGGACGCGTGACCAGGGTGGAGGTGTCCTCGCCAGGGGCTTTCCAGCGGATCTTCAGGAAGGCGAACTCGTCGGCATTGCCGCTCGTTTCGGCCTCCTCGGCGTAGCGGCTCTCATCGATCAGCCGGCCTTCGGAGCCGACCTGTGCGATCTCGTAGATCGCCGTGACGCTGGCACCGGATCCGATCTCGCCGGCATCCACGGCGTCATTGTTGAAATCCTCGCGGTTCAGCATGCGCGTCTCATAACCGATGAGGCGGTATTCCGCGACGCGAGCCGGATTGAACTCGACCTGGATCTTCACATCATCGGCGATGGTGAAGAGGTTGGAGGAGAGGTCGTCGGAGAGCAGTTTGCGCGCCTCGTTCAGATTGTCGACATAGCCCGCCGTTCCATTTCCGGCCTGGGCAATCTTCTGCATCATGGCATCATTGTAATTGCCCTGGCCGAAGCCCATCACCGAGAGGTAGACACCGCTCTCTCGCTTGCGGGACACAAAATCCTCAAGCTGTTCAGGATTGTTGATGCCGACATTGAAGTCGCCATCGGTGAGGATCATCACACGGTTCACACCGTCTCGCCTGAAATTGCGCTCCGCAAGGGAATAGGCGAGCCGCAGGCCCTCGCCACCGGCCGTGGAGCCGGACGCCGAAAGGCTCTCGAAGGCGGCAAGGATCTTCTGCTTCTCGGAGATGGGCGTCGGAGCAAGGATTTCGCCCGCCGCACCGGCATAGACCGCAATCGCGATCGTGTCGTCCTCGTCAAGCTCCTCGATCATCAGGCCGATGGCCTTCTTGGCAAGCGGCAGCTTGTTCTCGTCAGACATGGAACCCGACACGTCGATCAGCAAGGTGAGGTTCACCGGCGGGCGCTCGTCGGGAACAAGCTCATAGCCCTGAACACCGATCTGGACGAGGTCGCGCCCCTCGCCCCAGGGTGATGGTACGATGCTCACACTGGTCGAGAATGGCTCCTCCGCGCTCTCGGCATTCGGATAGGCATAGTCGAAATAATTGATGAGTTCCTCGATACGCACCGCATCCATGGGCGGCAGCGTACCGTTCTCGAGATAGCGGCGCACATTGGCATAGGCAGCGGTGTCAACATCAATGGAAAAGGTCGAAACCGGCTCCTCGCTCACGAGTTTGACGGGGTTCTGCTCGACATCCTCGTATTTCTCGCGGTCCACATCGCCCGGCATGGGCTGGGGCACCTGCTGTGGCGGTGCCATCCCGCCGGTCGGCATGGGCGCGGCGCGAATGGCGGCTTGCGGCGAAGGCGGTGGTGGTGCCATCGGGATATCCCCTTCGGCTGCGTAGTCGGACGCCGATCTTTGTGAGCCGGTCGCCGTGATGCTGTCCCGGCTCTCGGCTTCCTCCCTCGGTGCATCGGCCTCGCCGCCATTGTCGGTCAGTTGCTCGCAGCCGGCAGCCAGCGCAATGGTGGCCACGCCGAGCATCCAGAATTTCATGTGCCGTGTCATTTCAGTCCCCGCAATTGGAATATCTGTGCAGTCTAGCACCATTCCTCCAGCATGGCCTTGGCGCGGGCAGAATTGCGGCGATGCGTGGGCGATGTCGCGGAATCCCGTGGAGATTCCGAGGTTTCGTAAACGGAGGTCGGGGCCTATCGCGCCTGACGTTTCGCCACTTCCCGGCTGATCCAGGCAAAGACATCCTCCTCGACCAGATCGAGCGGACGCGGGCCCGCCTCAAGGATCACGCCATGAAAGGCGGCGAGGTCGAAATCCTCGCCCAGCGCCGCGCGCGCCTGTGTGCGCAGCGTGCGGATGGTGTTGCGCCCGGTCAGATAGGTCAGCGCCTGCCCCGGCCAGACAATGTAGCGATCGACCTCGGCTTCCATCATGCTGCGCGGCAGGCCGGTCTTGTCGACCAGATAGTCCACCGCCTGCTCGCGCGACCAGCCGCGGGCGTGAATGCCAGTATCGACCACGAGCCGGGCGGCGCGGAACAGCACGGATTGCAGGTATCCGATCCTCGCCAGCGGATCCTCGGCGTAGAGCCCCGCCTCATCGGCCAGATCCTCGGCATAAGTCGCCCAGCCCTCGGTATAGGCCGACATCCAGACCATGCGGTTCACAAGCGGAACGCGGCGGCGCTCGCGCGGATAGGCGCTGTCGGCATGGTGGCCGGGCAGGCCCTCGTGAAACATCAGCGTCGGCAGTGTGTAGGCCGGCCATTCCGCCGTGGAGCGCAGGTTGATATAGAGCTGGCCCGGACGTGAGCCGTCAATGGATCCCGCCCGGTAATAGGCCGATGGCGCGCTCGTCGCCAGATATTCCGGCACCGGAAGGATCGCAATCGGCGCAGACACCTCGCGCGGCAGGATTTCGGCCGACAGCGCCCGCGCCCCATCGAGGCCAGCCCGCAGCGCCGCCAGCAATTCGGCCCGTCCGGCCTCGTCATCGCCGTAAAGCTGGTCGGCCTGGGCGCTCAGCGCCGCAAGTCGCTCCCCGACGCTGCCCTCGATCAGGCCCTGCGCCTTGAGTGCGGCGTCGAGTTCAGCCTCGATCGCCAGCACTTCCGCCTCGCCCTCGGCATGGAGCGCATCGGCGTCAAGCTGGTCAGTCGCGTAAAAGCCGATCAGCGACTCATAGAAGCGGTCACCATCCGGCAGCGCCCAGACGCCCGGCCCCAGTCCGGCAGCCGGTCTGAGCGCTTCGATATCGGCGCGAAAATCACGATAGGCAGGCGCGATCTCCTCGCGCACGAGCCGCACCGCGCGCGCACGCGCCTGCGCCTTGCGCCCGCCATCAATCCCGCTCGCGCCGGCGAGTTGCCGGTCCAGCAGCACCAGAAGCGGATGACTCTCGATCTCTTCCGCCGCCAGCGGCGCGGAGGTGACAAGGATGAGATCGAGAATGGGCGCGGGCGGCACGACACCGTTCTCCGCGTCAAACCGCAACCTGCGCAGGTCTTCCTCAAGCTTCTCCGGCACTCGTTCCAGCCGGCTCAGCCAGTTCACAAGATCACGCTCGCGGTCGATCATGTGTCGCTCGCCGAGCAGGTCGATGAGGTCCAGCCAGCCGCCGCGCATGTGATCGATGCTGTAGGGTCGGGCGAGGCCAAGTTCGACATGGCCGTAGCCATAGCCGGCGACGTCCACGAGGTGGGTGTATGAATAAAGCGCAATGCGCACATCGCGGGTGGCGCGCGCCTCGGCGGGAAGCGCCTCCAGTTCGGCAAGCCCCTCGATCCAGTCAAGCCGGGCGCGATCAAGCGCGGCGGGCGAGCGGTCGTCGAGCGCGTCGCCAGGCGCGGCGGCGAAGCCGAGGCGGGAAAGGTCGATCCGGCTCGCCCATTGCGGCGAACGCTGGATCTCCCTCGTGGCCAGGCGATCGAAGGTCAGTTCGACCATGCGGCGAGTGTCGCGCTGAAGAGCGTCCTGTCCCCCGGGCTGCTGTGCGCTCGCAGTATTGTCGAGCACGGTACCCGCCTCGAACTGCGATTGAAGCGCAAGCGCCAGTATCAGCGCTGTCGCGCAGCGTCGGAGAAGTGTCGAAGTCATTGTACTGTCATGAAAAGAGTGCAACACACCGGCTCGCTCATGTTGTGCCCTCCGCACATTTCCTCTAATTCCAGCGCCAGATCAAATCTGGAGGAGAGATCATCGTGGATAACACGCCCCAGGCCCCCCAAGGCGGAGATAGTGCGGCCCTGTCAGGCCAGGTGATGTTTTACAAGCAGCCTGAGCCGCTGGCGGCCGAACGTCATGGCAATCTCGGCGTGAAGCGCATCGACCGCCCGTTCGCTTTCCTGAAGGAAGCACATGCCGTGCCAGTGACGGTTTCGGAGTTCGGCATGGGTGCCGGTTCCTTCCCGCTGATCTTTGTCGGCCAGGACAAGACTCCGGTTGCGGTCATGGGCATCCGCCAGAACCAGAACCTTTATGTCGGTGCCGACGGCCAGCCCGATCCGGACGTCTACCTTCCGGCCTTTGTGCGCCGCTATCCGTTCGTCTTCGCGTCCGACAACCAGTCCGACCGTCTCCTGCTCTGCGTCGACCGCGCCGCACCGATGGTGTCGGACCAGCCCGATGTGCCGTTCTTCAATGGCCAGGAGCCGAGCCAGTTCACCAATGACGCCATCGAGTTCTGCAAGGAATTCGAGCGCCAGCGCCGTGCCACGGTGGAGTTCACCAAGCTGATCGAAAGCCTCGACCTGTTCGAGACCAAATCGGTTGCCTTCACCCCGCGTGACGCACAGGGCAACACCGGCGAACAGCAGAAGATTGCGGATTACTGGGCGATCTCGGAAGAGAAGCTGAACGCCCTTTCGCCGGAACAGTACATGCAGCTGCGTGACAATGGTGCCATTGGTGCGGTGTACGCGCACATGGTGTCGCTGCTGAACTGGCCGCGTGTGATCCAGCGTGCCTTCCGCACCCCGACCCAGGCGCAGAATTCCGCCGCTGCCGGCCAGGTGCCGCAGCCGCAGCCGGGCATGTAAGCTTTTCGGATTGACCCGAACCGGACGGCCGCTCTCGAAAGGGGGCGGCCGTTTCTGTTGCGAGCCAAACGCCTGCCTTGACATCTCCGCGCCCGCGCGCGACCTCCCGGGCTCCCTGATCGCCCGCTCTGAAGAGGCCAGCGCCTGTCCCATGTCGAAAGCCGACAAGAAGTCGAAAAAGCCAAAGGATCTCGCCCGGAAACCGCGTGGTTTCCCAGACAAGCGCGAGGCGCTGATCCATGCCGAGCGCGAGATGATCGACCGGGTAACAGCCGTCTATCGTCGCTGGGGATTTGAGGCCCTGGACACGGGCGCGTTTGAATATGTCGACGCTCTGGGCAAGTTCCTGCCCGACACCGACCGTCCGAATGATGGCGTATTCGCGCTGACCGACGATGATGAGCAATGGATGGCGCTGCGCTACGACCTGACCGCGCCGCTCGCCCGCTTCGCCGCGGAGCATTGGACGCATCTGCCGAAGCCCTTCCGCCGTTATGCCTTTGGCCCGGTCTGGCGCAATGAAAAGCCGGGGCCGACGCGGTTCCGGGAGTTCCTGCAATGCGACGCCGACACGGTGGGCACCGACCATCCGGCCTCCGACGCGGAAATGGTCGCCATGGCTGCCGAGGCCATGGAGGCGGCCGGGGCCGCGCCGGGCGAATACGTCATCCGCGTCAACACGCGCCGCCTGCTGAACGCCGTGCTCGACAGGGCGGGGGCGGCCGCGCCGGACACACGACTGAGCGTGCTGCGCGCGCTCGACAAGATGGACCGCCTCGGTGCCGATGGCGTTCGCGATCTTCTCGGCGCGGGCCGTGAGGACGAAAGCGGCGATTTCACGAAAGGCGCGGGCCTTTCCGTCGATGGCATCGACACTGCGCTCGCCTTTGCCGCTGCGGGCCGTGACACGCGCGCCGACACGCTTGCGGCGCTCGCGGGCATTGTCGGCGGGACGCAAGACGGCGATGCGGGATTGAACGAGCTGGCCGCGATTGAGGCTGCCCTCAGGGGGCTCGGCGTCGCTGATGCCGCCGTTGCGTTCGACCCGTCAATCGTGCGTGGCCTCGAATACTATACCGGCCCGGTCTTCGAAGCCGAACTCCTGCGCGAAGTGACGGGCGAGGACGGCAAGCCGGTGCGCATCGGCTCGGTCGGCGGAGGCGGGCGCTATGACGACCTTGTCGCGCGCTTCACCGGAGAGCGCGTGCCCGCGACCGGTTTCAGCGTCGGCGTCTCGCGGCTGGCCTCGGCCATGGCGCTCGCCGGCGAAACCGAAGAGCTGAATGGTCCGGTGGTGGTGCTCAATCTCGACGCCGATCACATCGCTGACACGCTCGCCATGGTCACCGAGCTTCGCCAGGCGGGCCTTCGCGCCGAGGCGTATCTTGGAACCTCCGGCATGCGTGCGCAGATGAAATATGCCGACCGGCGCGGCGCGCCCGCAGCCGTCATCGTCGGCGAGGATGAGCGGGCAAGCGGCGAGGTGACGATCAAGGATCTGAAGCTCGGCGCGCTGAAGGCCAAGGCCATCAAGGACAATGCAGAATGGCGCGAGGAACGTCCCGGCCAGTTCTCCTGTCCGCGCAGCGAACTCGTCGCGCGAATCCGCGCCGTCGTGGAAGGCGAGGGCGCATGAACCTTCTGACGCCCGACCAGCAGGCCGCCTGTGACGCGGTTTCCGAAGCGCTCTGGGTGCCGGGTGCTGAGCGGGTTGACCCGCCCATCGCCCTTCCGGCCGATATCGCCATTGACCTTGCCGGTGAGAGCGTGCGGTCGCGGCTGTGCACCTTCACCGGCGCGGATGGCCGTGAAATGGCCCTGCGGCCCGACCTCACCCTGCCCATCGCGCTCGCCCGTGCGGAAATGACGACGGCTGCGCCCGCATCGCTTGCCTATTGCGGTCGCGCCTTCCGCCTGCCGCCGGTTCCAGGCGCGCCTCTAGAATTCGTGCAGCTCGGCGTTGAGCGCTTTGGCCATGCTCCGAGCCCGGTCGAGGACGCCTTTGTGCTCGCCGACATGGTGGAGGCGCTCGAAGCCGCCGGGCTGAAGGACATGACCGTCTTTACCGGCGATGTGGCGCTTTTCTCCGAATGCGTTGCCGGCATGGACCTGCCCGCGCCGTGGAAAGACAAGCTGCAGCGGCGCTTCCGCGATGCGTCACGTCTGAGCCACCTTCTGGAATCCTCGCACGCCTCTGGCGCTGCGCCTTCGGGCCTTGGCGGGCTTCTGGAGGCGCGCAGCGAGGCGCTGACACCGGCCGCGCTGGAAGAGGCGCTCGCCCTTTCCGACACGCCGACCATGGGCGCGCGCGAGGCTGACGAGATTGTCGAGGGCCTGCGCCGGCGTGCCGCGCAACGTGCGCTCGGCCCGCTGCCCGAGGCAGCGAGCGCGACGCTTCAGGCCCTGCTCGCGGTGAAGGGCGATCCGGCCGACGCCATCAGCCAGCTGGTACGTATTGACGGCCTCACCTCACCTGAGGCCCGCGCCGCCATCGACCGTCTCGACAAGCGTTTCGATGAACTGGCCAGGCGGCTCGGGTCGCGCATGCAGTCGGTGCATTTCGCCACGCCTTTCGGGCGGAGGTTCAACTATTATTCGGGCTTCGTCTTCGAGATCATCGCGCCGCCGCTCTCAGCCGCCGAGCCGGTCGCATCCGGCGGGCGCTATGACAATCTGGTCGGGATTTTGCGCCGCCACCTTGCCCGGGGCGAGGCGGCACTCGGTGCGCAGGTCAGGCCTGACCGGCTTGCCCGCGCGCTGGAGGCCACGGCATGAGCGCGCTCGGTTTCGCCATCCCGTCCAAGGGTCGCCTGAAGGAACAGACCGAAGCCTTCCTCGTCGATTGCGGCTTCGGTGTCCGCCAGATCGGTGGTGAGCGCGCCTATCAGGCCGAGCTTTCAGGTGCTGGACAGGTCCAGCTCCAACTCCTCTCGGCACGCGAGATTGCCGAGCGCCTGATCGACGGCTCCCTCCAGGTGGGCGTGACGGGTCAGGACCTGCTGGAGGAGATCTCGCCGAACCTCGGCAATGATGCCGCGATCCTTGACGGGCTCGGCTTCGGTGGTGCGCGCGTTGTCGTGGCCGTGCCGACCTCCTGGATCGATGTTGATACCATGGCCGATCTTGACCGTGCCGCGGAAAGCTTCCGGGCGCGTCATGGACGACGCCTGGTGGTCGCGACGAAGTTCCAGAACCTGTCGCGCCGCTTCTTCGCCCGGCATGGCTTTTCCGCCTACCGCCTCGTCGACAGCGCCGGTGCGACAGAGGCCGCGCCTGCGACCGGCGCCGCCGATCTCATCGTCGACATCACCACGACCGGGGCGACGCTGAAGGCCAATCATCTGAAGATACTGGATGATGGCGAGATGCTCGCCAGCGAGGCTTCCCTTGTCGTGTCGCTCCGGGCGGACTGGACGGGCGAGCAGAAGGCCGTTCTCGAAGGCCTCCTGCGCCGGATCGATGCGCGCCGCAATGCCCGCGCAACGGCGCGGATCGAGACGGGTCGCGTGCCCGACGCCGCCACGCGTGAGTCCGCAGCGAGTTCCTGCGGGCTGCGCCCGGCTAGCGCCGAGCCGGGTCGGAGCTTCCTCTGCCCGCAGGCTCAGGTGCACGCGGCCGCCGCCCTGCTGGAGGCGGCGGGTTGCGGGCCCGTGGCGGTTTCTGCCAGCGATTTCCTCTATGAGGGGGACGGTCTGCTCGTTGAGCGGGCAAAAAGCGCACTCGGACAGTGAAAACATGCTTGACACTGCGGCAATGTGACGGCTTTATGTCGATACGCGTTTCGGGGGAGGAAACGCCCGTCGGCCAGACCGTTAAGACCGGCTGGTTGAACATGATAGCGTAAGCGCCACAGCAACGCGGTCCTTTGGGCCGCGTTGTTTTTTCTTGGCGCGACTTCTGCCTTCTCAAGTGAAAGCACAAGAAAGAAGGCCTCCCGGGTAAGGGGAGGCCAGGAAGGTTTCCATCGGAGTCGCGGGCAGGCACCGGCAGCCACTCAGGGCTTGGGAGCGAGGGGGCGTATGCGACCGCCAGCACCTGCCTCACGAAAAACAATAAGCATTTATTGTTTTTCGTCAAGATGTATTTTTGTTTATCGATAAGGGTTCCGCTCTTATGCCGTTTCGCAGGCGGAATCTTTATCTGTGTCCCGATAAATCACCTTACAGGCGAGTGTGAAGAAAGTGCATGTTTTCCGGGGCTTGTTTGATCATTGTTAAGACTTCCGCCTTACCCCGGTTAACGTTAACCATCAGGGCAGTTTTGCCCCAAGTGATTCGGGAGACGCTTGCATGCGGGTTTTGCTGATCGAGGATGATGCCGCAGTTGCGCGCAGCATCGAACTGATGCTGAAGGCGGCTGGCTTCAACATCTATATCACCGACCTCGGTGAAGAGGGCGTCGATCTCGGAAAGGTCTATGAGTACGACCTGATCATCCTCGACCTCGACCTGCCCGACATCTCCGGATACGACGTGCTGAAACAGCTGCGCATGGCGCGCGTGAACACGCCGGTTCTGATCCTGTCGGGCGAAGTCGACATCGAGGCCAAGGTAAAGACACTCGGCTACGGCGCTGACGATTACCTGACCAAGCCGTTCAACAAGGACGAACTCGTCGCCCGCATCACCGCCATTGTGCGTCGCTCCAAGGGCCATGCCGAGAGCGTCATCCGCACCGGCGACATACTGGTGAATCTCGATGCCAAGACTGTCGAGGTCGATGGCGAGCGCGTTCACCTTACCGGCAAGGAATACCAGATGTTCGAGCTCCTTTCGCTCCGCAAGGGCACGACGCTGACCAAGGAAATGTTCCTCAACCACCTTTATGGCGGCATGGACGAACCGGAAGTGAAGATCATCGACGTCTTCATCTGCAAGCTGCGCAAGAAGCTGAAAGAGGCCACCGGCAAGGAATGCCCGATCGAGACGGTCTGGGGCCGGGGCTATGTCCTGCGCGACCCGAAGCCCATGGGCAAGGCGAGCGCTGCGGAAGCTGCCTGACGAATGCCCGTCCCGCGCCCGCCCCCCGGGGTTCGGGACGAAGGTCTGAAAGTCGATAAGGCCCTGCCTGGTTGCAGGGCCTCTTTCGTTTTCGCCTGAGGCCCTGAAGCCGTTTCGCAGTCAGACGCAACCGTCAGCGGGCCGCTCCGTTCAGGCTGGGAACCTGCCTTGCAAGCCGAAGGCCTCAAGCACGCTTGAATCGATGCGTTTCGGCCGGCGCGTCGCTGCATCCAGCCACGCCCACCAGGTCAGCACGCGTGCCGAGAACCGTGCCGCACCGGGCTTGCGCAGGTCGATATGGCGGGCGAATTTCGCGCCGGACACCTCGCCGAGCCAGGTCCGCGCCTCGACCCTTTCACCCTCAAGCACGGCGTCGCGATAATCGATCTCGTGGCGCACCGCGACCCAGACGCTGCCTTCCAGCATCTCCTTCGGTGCGACATGGCGCCAATGCGCAATGGCGATGTGCTGGGCCCAGTCGAGATAGACCACATTGTTGACATGGCCGAGTTCGTCGATGTGACGCGGTTCAGCGATGACGCTCGCGCGGAAGGCGCTCTCATAGTCAGTGGCACCGATGCCGGATTGCTGCGGTATCTGCATGCCTCTCCGATTGCCACCGCAGACAATGAGGTCAAGCCTTGACCCGGCGACACGCAACGGCCCATCAAGACAGCATGCGAAACGCCGCCGCCACCAGCCTCTTCAGCCTCCTCGCCTGTGCCCCTGCAAAGGCTGAAACCTGCCGTGCGGTGGAGTTTGAGACCGCCTTCTATACCGTCTGCAGTGTCAGTCTGGATGCCGACATCCGTCTGTTCCACAGCGATGGCGACGGAAACCTCCATGGCCAGTTCGATGCGCTGGCGGCCGATCTGGAGGCGCAGGGCCTGGAACTCGTCTTCGCCATGAATGCCGGCATGTATCACGAGGACCGCGCGCCGGTCGGCCTCTATGTCGAGGCGGGAGAAGAGCGCGCGCGCATTGTGCTCGGACCGGGGCCAGGCAATTTCGGCATGGTGCCGAACGGGGTGTTCTCCATTGCACCGGATGGCGGCGCGGCTGTCTGGGAGAGTGAGACCTTTGCCGAGACCGCGCCGCCGGTCGCCTATGCGACGCAATCCGGCCCGATGCTGGTCGTGGACGGTGACATCCATCCGCGATTCAATCCGGAGGGCACGTCGAAGAAGCGCCGCAACGGTGTCGGCATCACCGCCGACGGCAAGACCGTGCACTTCGTCATCTCGGACGTTCCGGTGAATTTCCACGGCTTCGCGCGACTGTTCCGCGATGAGCTCGGCACGCCAAACGCACTCTTTCTCGATGGCGGCGTCGCGTCGAAGATTTACGCCCCGGAGCTTGAGCGCAATGAGAAAGGCCTGGAAATGGGACCGATGGTGGGTGTCGTCCGCCGGGCAGCGCGGCAATGAGCGACACCGAAGCTGCGCGCCATGTCACCAGCGATCCCGGACGCCTCGGCGGCAAGCCCTGCATCAGGAGCTTGCGGATCTCCGTCGCGCAGATACTCGCCGATCTCGCTTACGGCGCGAGCTGGCACGACATCCTCAACGCCTGCCCGGACCTCAGCGAGGGTGATATAAGCGCCGCGCTTCTCTACGCCGCAAACCGGCTTGATGAGGGGCGGCCATGAGGTTCCTGATCGACACGCAGGTCAGTTTCGCACTCGCCACCGGCCTGCGCGGGATTGGTGTGGACGCCCTCCATCTTTCCGAGCTCGGGCTGAGCGGTCTGAGCGATGCCGAAACGGTGAGACTCGCCGCCGACTCCCGCCGCGTGCTGGTGACGCGCGAGCCCGGCATTGCGGCACTATGCGGTCCGGCTGGCGCGGTCGAACTCGTCTGGCGCAATGGCAGCTCCCCGGCGCGTGTGCAAGAATTGCTCTCCGGCTGGAATGACGTCGCCAGCAGGCTCGCTTCGGGCGAACACCACATCATCATCAAGGAGGATTCGGTATGATCAGGCTCTACGGACTGAAAAACTGCGACACCTGCAAGAAGGCGCTTGCCGCGCTGCAAGGTTCCGGGCGCAAGGTCGAATTCATCGACATCCGCGCAGAGGCCAATTTGAAGGAGAAGGTGCCGTATTGGCTGTCCCATGCCGGCCCGAAGGCGCTCGTCAACACACGTTCGACGACCTGGCGGGAGCTTGACGACACCGCCCGAGCTCTGGCCGAAAGCGATCCGGCCAGCATCCTCATCGACCAGCCGACCGTGATCAAGCGCCCGGTCATCGAATACGGCAGGGAAGTCTTCGTCGGCTGGACGAATACGGTCCAGTCCGCGCTCGCCATGAGCTGAGCTGACGGGAAAGGCCCGCCGGTCCGGCGGGCCGTTCGGGTATTCAGGTCTGTCTGAAGGCGATCAGCCTTCGTTGCCAGCCTCCTCGCGTTCCTCCATCCGTTCGCGGACCTCGTCCATCTCCTCGAGCACCCGCTCCTTGGCGGCACCGAACAGCTTGTCCATCTCAGCGCCCGCGGCGGTGAAGGAGCCGGTCGTGAAACGATAGTAGAGCGACAGCGCCGTGAAGGCGAACAGCGCCAGGAAAATCAGGCCAAACAGAAACTTGCCCATGGGACACCCCTTTCATTGCAGGCGATCATTGCGTGCAGGCAACCAATGCCACGAGACCCCATGCCCGCCAAGTGTTGCAGTGGTGTGACGGTGATCCGTCTGCAACTTGCCAGAGTGTCCCGGCGTTGCATTTCCTGTGTCAGGAAACTCCAGGGAGCCTGCCCATGATCCGTTCGACTCTTCTCGCCGCCGCCAGCCTTTTCACGCTCGCCGCTCATGCCGGTGAAACCGTGACCTACAGCGTCGATGGCGCTGAATACGAAGGCTATCTCGCCGAAGCCACACGGGAGGCGAAGGGCCTCGTCATCATCATCCATGACTGGGACGGCCTCGACGGATACGAGATGACCCGCGCGGAAATGATCGCCGACCAGGGCTATGACGCCTTCGCCATCGACCTTTATGGCAAGGGCAATCGCCCCGAAACGACCGAGGACAGGAAGGCCGAGGTCGGAAAGCTCTACAATGACCGCGAGACCATGCGCGCGCGTATCCTCGCCGGCCTCGAGGTTGCCCGCGAACGCTCCGGTGAGACCCGCGCCGTGGTGATGGGCTACTGCTTCGGCGGCGGCGCAACGCTGGAGCTCGCCCGCTCGGGCATGGCGGATGACGTGGTGGGCTATACGAGCTTCCACGGCTCGCTCGACACGCCGGAGGGGCAGTCCTATTCCGGCGACGAGGCCCCGATCCTGATCCTGCATGGCGGTGCCGATTCCGGCATCCCGAATTCCGTCGCCACCGGGCTGGCCGACGAACTCGAAGCCGCCGGTACGTCCTACGAGCTGGTCATCTATTCCGGTGCGCCCCATGCCTGGACGGTGTTCGGCTCAGACCGCTACCGCGCCGAAGCCGACGAAAAGAGCTGGGCGAGCTTCTCTGACTTTCTTGACCGCTATCTCGCCGAGGAGTGAGCGCGGGTTCAGAGCACAGGAGCGCCAGATCCTTCGTGTTCAAGGGTTCCCAATTCGCCCTTCGGCGAAGCAGCCATCTCGTCGAGTTTCTTGCGCAGACAGGCCGAGAGCGATTTGCCAGCCGCCCTGGCCGCAACTCCGAACCGCGCCCTGCGCTTCGGGTCCAGAGCGCACATGAAGGGTCACGCCCATGGCAGGCTCCTTTCACCTCTAGAAAAAGAGGTCAGGCGCAACCCGGTGCAAGCCGATTGCCGAAAGTGCTGGCACTGACGCGCCTTCACAAAGCGCCGCATCCGCATTATCTTCGGAACCATCCGAGGGGCGCCGGTGCACCGGCTGAGATTGGGGTCTGCATCCCCGAGCACCCTTTGAACCTGATCCGGGTTGCACCGGCGTAGGGACGGAACCGCAATCGCGCCGCTCACGCACTCTGCCCGGGTCTCTGCCAGTTGAGAGAGACCCCATGAACAAGCCCGTCAATCCGTCCGAGTTCTCCACGCCGCAGGTGACCACCGGCCCGCTGCCCGCCTCGCGCAAGGTCTATACTCATCCGAAGGCCGATCCGACCCTCAGCGTCCCCCATCGCCAGATCGACCTGCACCCCTCCGCCAATGAGCCGCCGGTGCCGGTCTATGACACGTCCGGGCCCTATTCCGATCCGGATGCGGTGATCGATGTGGAGAAGGGCCTGCCGCGCATCCGCACGGCCTGGATTCTCGAACGCGGTGCCAAATTTGGGAACATCGAGGAATATGAGGGCCGAGAGGTGAAGCCCGAGGACAATGGCGGCGCGACGGGCAAGTATCTCGCCCGCGAGTTTCCTGTTCGCAACCGGCCCCTAAAAGCCAGTGATTTCGACCCCACCAGCGACCGCGCAGGCGCAGGTGCGCCAGCGTCAGCTGGCAACAGCACCAAGCAAACCAGAAGAAGCGGCCCGGTCACGCAATACGAATTTGCCAGGGCCGGCATCATCACCAGGGAGATGATCTACATCGCCGAGCGCGAAAACCTTGGCCGCCAGGAAAAGCTCGCCCGCGCAGAAGCCGCGATCGCTGACGGCGAGAGCTTCGGTGCCGACATTCCGGCCTTCATCACGCCTGAATTCGTGCGTGACGAGGTCGCCCGGGGCCGCGCCGTCATCCCCGCCAACATCAACCACCCCGAGCTTGAGCCGCAGATCATCGGGCGCAACTTCCTTGTGAAGATCAACGCCAATATTGGCAATTCCGCCGTCGCCTCGTCTGTCGAGGAAGAGGTGGAGAAAATGGTGTGGGCGACGCGCTGGGGCGCCGACAATGTCATGGACCTCTCCACCGGGCGCAACATCCACAACACGCGCGAATGGATCATCCGCAACAGCCCCGTGCCCATCGGCACCGTTCCGATCTATCAGGCGCTGGAGAAGGTGAACGGCGTCGCCGAGGACCTGACCTGGGAGGTTTACCGCGACACCCTCATCGAGCAGTGCGAGCAGGGCGTCGACTATTTCACCATCCATGCCGGCGTGCGGCTGGCCTATATCCACCTCACCGCCGCCCGCGTGACGGGCATTGTCTCGCGCGGCGGGTCGATCATGGCGAAATGGATGCTCGCCCATCACAAGGAGAGCTTCCTGTACACAAATTTCGAGGAGATCTGCGACATCATGCGGGCCTATGACGTCACCTTCTCGCTCGGTGACGGCCTGCGACCGGGCTCCATCGCCGACGCCAATGACCGCGCGCAATTCGCCGAACTCGAAACCCTTGGCGAGCTGACCAGGATCGCCTGGGACAAGGGCTGCCAGGTCATGATCGAGGGGCCTGGCCATGTGCCCATGCACAAGATCAAGGTGAACATGGAAAAGCAGCTGCGCGAATGCGGCGAGGCGCCCTTCTACACGCTCGGGCCGCTCACCACGGACATTGCGCCGGGCTATGACCACATCACCTCCGGCATCGGCGCGGCGATGATCGGCTGGTTCGGCACGGCCATGCTCTGCTATGTCACGCCGAAGGAGCATCTGGGCCTGCCCGACCGCGACGATGTGAAAGTGGGCGTCATCACCTACAAGATCGCCGCCCACGCCGCAGACCTCGCAAAGGGCCATCCGGCCGCCCAGATCCGCGATGATGCGCTCTCAAGGGCAAGGTTCGAGTTCCGCTGGGAAGACCAGTTCAACCTCGCCCTCGACCCTGAAACCGCGCGGGACTTCCATGACCAGACCCTGCCGAAAGAGGCCCACAAGGTCGCGCATTTCTGCTCCATGTGCGGCCCGAAATTCTGCTCCATGAAGATCACGCAAGACGTGCGGGATTATGCGGCGGGCCTGAGCGATAATGAGAAAAAGGCGCTGCAGCTCGAGGCGGAAGAGGGTATGGCACGCAAGTCGGAGGAATTTAGAGAGAAGGGCGGAGAGATTTACCTGAAGGATGGCTGAAGCCGTTTTGATCGCCGGGGCGAATGGCGCGGGAAAGACGACCTTTGCCCGCCACTTCATCCTCGCAGCCTTCCTGGATGCCGTGTTTCTGAACGCCGATGAGATCCAGCGCGAAGGTCCGCTGAGCCCACTTCAGGCAGGCCGCGAACTGATTCGCCGCATGGAGGCACTGGTCGCCCGGACAGCAAACGCAGCTCCGCTCCGTAGGGTGCATGGAGCGCAGCGATATGCACCCCTCCGCTATTTCCGAACGGGTGCATATCGGCCCTTGGCCTCCATGCGCCCTACCGCCGACACCCATGGTGGGATACGCGCTTTCGCCCTGTCCCACCCTACGGCCTCTCCACTCCGCGCAAACGCCCCCACATCCGCCTCCCTGCGGCCTGACCGCAGGGTCCATCTCCTGCCCTCTCAACCCAGACGGAGGGCGAGGTCATCCCAATGCGGATTGACGCTCTCGATCAGGTCGATCTTCCACTGGCGCTTCCAGAATTTCAGCCGCTTCTCCCTCGCGAGCGCCGGTTCCATCGTCTCGTAAGGCTCGTAATAGACAAGCCGCCAGGTCTTGTACTTCGCCGTGAAGACCGAGCCGTTGCCGGATCGATGCTGTTCCATTCGTGTGATCAGGTCTGACGTCACGCCGACATAAAGCGTGCCGTTCTTTCGGTTCGCCAGAATATATACTGCGATGTAATCAAAGCGCGCCATCTCACCCTCCCACCCTTCGGAGCGTCCGGGAGATGTACCCTGCGGTCAGGCCGCAGGGAGGCGGAAACGGAGAGCCCGTTCCTGAACCCACACCCAAACCTTCACCTTATCCCTCTCCCTCACACCCCGTGCGATACTTCGTGCATGGATCGCACTGACATCTTTCGTTTCTATGCCGCGACGCCGGTCTGGTTCTGGCCGATTCTGTGGTGGAGCTTCCGGCGGCTGGACGCGCTGATGGCGGCGCGTGTGGCGGCGGGCGAGAGCGTGCTGGCGGAGATTTTCACCAATGGGCGCGGGGGGGTGCGGGTGCGCTGGATCGCGCGTTCAGGCACCCCCGCGACCTTCTGGTGCGCTGAAGGACCGGGCGCGCATGTGCTGGCCGATCTTGACCGCTTCGCTGAGGCTTTCGCGGTGGCGGCTGGCGGCTGGATCGCGCGTGCCGGGCTTCGTGCCCCGACAAGGGTCCCGCCCGCTTATCCCCCATTTGCGCGGCTTGAGCCTGGTTAGGGGCTGCTCATTTCTGTCATGCCGGCTTTCGGCTGCGCTCCGGCCAGGATGACATTTCAGTCCAATCGCAACATTCGCCGGACCGGTCCCCATCGGTGCCGGGCGCACCTGCTGGCCCCGTCTCAAGCCCTGCGGCTCACGCCGCTGCGGCGGCACCTTCTGTCTCACCGGCGCGGGCGTGGAGATTGCGGTGCTCGGCGTCTGTCTCGAAGACTTCCGGCAGGCAGCTGATCGTCTCGTGCTCGCCGGTGACGAGCAGGCCGCCGGGCAGGAGCCGGTCTGAGAGGTTTTCAAGTGCGCGCATCTGCCCGACCGGCGCCATCGTGCTTATCACGCGGCGACAGATGATGAGGTCGAAGCGCCCCAGGCCCTCGGCGCTGTCGAGGAGGTTGTGGACGCGAACGGCGACGCGGTTGCGAAGGGGGCCGAGTGCCTGCCAGCTGCGGTCGGCGAGCGGGCGGAAATGGGCGAGCATGCGGTTGACGCTCAGGCCCTTCTGGATCTCGAAATGGCTGTAGGTGCCGGCGCGGATGCGCTCGACGGCCTCACTGCTCATATCGGTTGCGAGAAGGTCGATGCTGAGGCCCTTGAGCGCCTCGTTCTCGCCGAGGAGGATGGCCAGCGAATAGGCTTCCTGACCGTGTCCGGCGCCGGCGCACCAGATGCGCAGCTTGCCACCCTTCTGCCGGATGGCGCGGGCGGTGAGGAACTCATCCACGCAGTGGCTCAGCGTGTCCGGGTCGCTGAAGAAGCGGCCGCCACCATTGACCAGCCGGCCGACGGTCTCACTGCCGAGCGCCTCATGGCCGCGCTCACGGATGCAGCCGGCAAGTTCGGCCGCGCTCGAAAAGCCTTCGCAGCGCAGGAGCGGCATGAGGCGGGCATCATAAAGGGCGAGCTTGCCCGGGTGGAGGACCTGGCCCGATCTGTCGAGCGTCAGGTCAGCCAGCTCGCTGAATGTGTCGCTGTCCATGGCGGGAAACCTGTGAAACTGCATTTCTCACGCCCTGTCTGCGCCATGCGGCGTTAACAAAACCTTCCGTTCCATAAAGGATTTCAGAAGTGCAGCCGCTCAGACCAGTCCGACCTGGCTGAATTTCGAATGGATGATGTCGGCATCGAAGGGCTTGATGACATACTCGTTCGCGCCCGCCCGCAGCGCCTCGCCGATGCGTTCGGGATCGTTTTCGGAGGCGCAGAACACCACGACCGGACGCTCCCCGCCCGGGGCCCGGCGCAGGGCGCGGATGAAGTCGATGCCGTTCATCACTGGCATGGTCCAGTCAAGCAGGATGGCGTCCGGCATGGCTTCCTGGCATTGGGCGAGGGCCGCGGCACCGTCACTCGCTTCGCTGACGGAGAATTCAAGGTTCTCGATGATGCGTCCGGCGACTTTCCGGACCACGCGGGAATCGTCAACGACGAGACAGGTTTTCACGCTCAGGGCTCCATTCGGTTTGAACTCGCAAATTCAGACAGACTGTTGCCGTGATCTTGCTTAAGGATGGCTTACCCGTTCGAGGATTTCCCGAGCGGGCAGGTTCAGCCGTCGGTCTCGATGCCGGCGGTTTCGAGCCTCAGATGGGTCTCGCTCATCTCACACCGCATGCGTGAGCCGAGGCGAACGGCCAGCATGTGAGCAAAGACGGGATGGATGTTGCGCGCTTCCTGGCGATCTGCGGGGGCCTCGCCATGCACCGCCTGGCGCAGGCCGTCGCGGAAATCGACCCGCTTCGCCTTGCCCTCGACGCTGAGCGTCAGCGCGCCCGACTCGTCGCGGCGGCTGGCGGCCAGGATGTCGCCGCCCCAGGCCAGGCCGTCCATGCCGATCATCACCATCAGGAGCAACATGCGCATATGCGCGTGGCTGAGATCGGTGGCTTCCAGCGACCAGCCAAGCGTCGGCTTGTAAAGCCCGGCATAGCCCTCAGCGAGTTGCTTCAGCTCGCCAATATTGGCCGGTTCGCTCGCAAGGCCCTGCGTGCCGAAAACGAAGCGCAGGAAATTCAGCCGCCGTGCCATCGCGTCGGAGGTTTCGGTCAGAAGCTGCTCGTAATTCTGGCGCGCCTCGGCATCCAGCGGCATGTCGAGCATTTCGAGCGTCTGGTTGATCACGCCGGCTGGCGCAATCACGTCGTGGCACACTTTCGATGCCACATGGCACGCCAGTAGAAACGGATCGTTCATGAGAGGCTCCCTCGCCTGGTCAGCAATGATTGGCTCGAATCCTATCCGATTCGTCGCGATTCGCGGGAATTTCGTAGCATGAAACCAGCGCAATCCTGACGCGCTCATTGTCCGCCATGGGCATCATCGTCATAGCCCTTGCGGGCGCTGTGGAAGACCAGAAAGAACAGGCCGGCGGAAAGGGCGAGGCTCAGTAACGCGCCGAGCCCGATCGCGATCATGCCGTGCAGGCGCAGTTCCACATCGGCGACCTTGGTGCCGGCCCACACCGCAAGAATGATGATGGCCGCCGAACCCAGTCCGGCGGCCAGGAAGAGTGGCCAATGGCGCTTCATCGCGCAGTCTCCGGCGGTTGCTTCACTTCTTTTTCCAGCTTCCGCTCTCGTCGAAGATGTACTGGCCGGCCGGCGTCTGACCGGTCAGTTTCTCGCCGGTGACGAACGCCACCTGCTCGACCGTCGCGCCCTGCTGGCGGGCGAGATCCTCATAGACCTTGCGGCGCTTGGCGTTGATCTCTTCCACCTTGCGCTGAGTGGCGGCGTCGATGCTGGCACCGCTGACGATGCCCAGATAGCCGTCAATGCGCTCGCCCACCACGCCGCGCTCCTTGGCGGCATCGATTTCCGGCGGACCGGCCAGGGCAACTGGCGCAGCAAAGGCCATGGCCAGCGCTGCGACGAAGGCGACGAAGAATTTCCGTATGCCGTGTATGCGAGACATGTCGTTCCCCTTCCTCTGGCCTAGAACAGGTCCGGATTGTCGGCGATCAGATCGTCGACTTCCTTGTCGAGGCGGACGCGGACGTCGCCATCGATCTTGACGTTGAGATTGATGGTGATGGGCTCGGTGGGCGCGGCCACCTTCACAGTGGGCGTGCAGGCCGCCGCCGTGAGCATGAGCGGCCCGACAAGCGCGAGCGGCTGGATGAGCTTGGAGTTCATGTCATCGGTCTCCTTCATGAACCTAATCTGGCCGATCTGGCCTGAACGTCAATTGAACGCTGCGTACCACTGCTGTTGTGGTCGCAGCGTACACCCCTCCTCATTCATCGTCCTTGCGTGATGCCCCCTCCTGTCTCATCAGGTCGATGACGAAATCCTCGACTTCCTGCCCCGACAGGAGCCTTGTGGTCTTGTTGATCAGCGGGATGAGTGCGCCCTCCACACCGATATTCATCTGGAACAACTGCCCCTCGAGCACGTCGGGATTGCTGCCCAGCATTTCCGTATCGACGCGCAGATTGCCGAGCAGATTGCCATTGACGGTCATGGACAGCACGCTGAACCGAAGGTTTCTGAGAGCGTCAAAGGTCATCTCGGCCTTCTTGTCGGCCATGCCAGCCTGCTCGCCGGCCGCGCCGGTGTACTGTACCACACCGCCGCCTTCGGCGACTTCGAGTCGGGCATCCCTGATCAGGACATCCGCGCCGGAGATCGTGACGGGAAACCGCCCGCTTGCGGTTCCGGTGATGCGGAGGTCCGGCACCTGCAGGAGTTCAACAAGCCGCGCCAGCTCGATCTCCTTCAGTTCGGCGATCACGGTTTCGAGGTTCGCCTTCACAGTCCAGCGTGTCGGCTGGATCTCGAGCATGCCACCGGCAAACGGCCAGCTCGCAGCTTCCAGCCGGGCTTCCTCAGCGCCGAGAAGCTGGAAATTGAGCTCGCCATTGCGCAGCGGAATGCCGGGATTGATCTCGAGCACGGAGAGCGTCTGGCCAGGCGCGGTGGTGAGGCCGAGCAGATCATCGAACTCCACAAGTCCCGAAACCTCGTCGACCGAACCGAAACGCAGGGTGATCCAGCTCAGCCGGTCGAGCAGCACAGATCCCGTGCCGGCGAGCTTTCCGGCGGTGAGGGTCAGATCGGCGCGCGGGGTCACCGTGCCGCTCGCCTCCGTGAAGAACCCTACGACGCGACCGGAAATGTCGCCTGGCTGCAGCCCGTCAGGGTCGAATTGCAGCCGGTCGCCTTCCAGTGTCAGAAAGCCGTCAAGCGAGAAGACATCCATGTCCATGCGCGCGGTGGCGAGGCGGTAGGGCGTGTCGGCCAGTCGGATCTCGCCTTGCGAGGTAAGACGCGCACCGCGCCACTGATAGCTGCCATCGGCCTGGAGAGGTTCATAGATGGGATCGTCGGGATTGAGGTCGGTGACCCTGACATTTCGATAATTGCCTGAGGCCCTGAGGCCCATCGGCTCGGCAAACCCCTCGAAGGTGAGCTTTTCCGCCGCCACGCGTGCCGGCACGAGGCTGCCGGAAATCCGGCTGTTGTCGAGGCTCGCCATGATACGCGGGGCTTGCGGGAGGAGTTCGATGTCGAAGCGCGGCGCAGCGGTGTTCAGGCGCAGGTTGCCCGAAGGCAGGGTGAGCGGCACGGTTGCTGAATCAGCCGCGATGCGGATGCGGAAATGGTCGGTCAGTGTCCAGTCGGCGCGCGCGCCGTCGAGCGCGACGCTGCCGGCAGTGTCCTTGCCACTGAAGGCGATGCGCACGTCGCCGATCTGGGCCCGGCCTGTGGTCGCACCCGCTTCGCGTCGCAGGAGACGGCCCTCATCCGGGCAGAGAGACACCGCGAAAGGCTCGAAACTCAGCGTGCCCGACCGGACCCCGCCCGTGCGCAGCGCGAGACAATCGGTTCCCTCCATCTGCATGCGCCAGCCCGAAGCGTCCTGAGCCGCGTTGACCCCCGCAAAGAGCCGCGTTTCCGTGACTTCGAGGCCCGCAATGTCACCATCAAGGAATGTCTCGCCCACGCCGCTGACCCTCAGCGTGTCGCCTGATTTCGTCACCTTCAGCCGGTCGGCGGAGAGCCCGAGCGCGAGGTCTCCCGCCTGCCAGGGCTCGATCGCGATGGGCTCGGCCTCCAGGCGCATGTCGCCGCTTCCGGAAAGCCATTCGAGCGTTGTGATCCCGGCAGCGATCTCTGGCGCGCCGCCGCCCGCGAGCGACAGGTCACCGCTCATGCGCAGGCGGCGCGGCGTGTAGCTCAGCCATTCGGCCGACTGGCGCGGGGTGAGGGAGAGACTGAGCCCCGATGCGGCGCGCAGTCTCGCTGTCTCGCGCAATTCGAGGGTCATCCCCCCAGCTGCCGTCCAGTCGGCGGCGAGTTGTGCTGCACCGTCAAAACGCCCAAGCGCATTGGACAGTGCGTCGCCGAGTTGGCTTCCCTGCGTGTCAAGCGGGGCGGGGAGGGAGACCACTGACCGCACCTTGGCGCGCAGTTCCGGGCCCAGCGCGGCGCCATTGGCCGCGAGCGTCGCGGCGAGACTGGCTGCGACCGGCGAGGCCCCGTCGAGGCGCGCATTCAGTGTGCCGTCGAGGTTCAGCCGCTCAAAGCTCGCCCCGCCAAACGTCGCCGCCTCGCCGGAGAGAAAGACCGGGCCGGTCACGGTGCCTGAATAATCGCGTTCCAGTTCGATCTCGCCGGCGAGGCCCAGCGCACCGGCTTCCGGCGCATTGACGCGGCCAGTGGTGAGGCGCAGCGACATGGCATCCAACGCATTGATGATGTCGGCAACCCGGTCGCCCTGCGGCGCGGCCCCGCGTGCGCTTGCCTCGAATTGCACCGTTTCGGCGATGCGCGGACCATTGGCGATGGCGGCGGCACGGCCGCTCAGATCGACCCTGTAGGTGTCAGGCCCTGTCGGCGTGGCGGCGAGGTCGAGGACCAGACCGTCAAGCGTGACGCCTTCCGCCTCCAGCCGGGAAATCTCGAGCGCGCCGCTGCCTTCGGGAATGCCATCGGTCCAGGTCACCATCATTGCGCCGCGTTCCACCGAGACCCGTTCGCCGCCGCGCTGGAGGTCTGTCGCGCTCAGCCGCGCATCGACCGAGAAATCCGCCGGGAAGCGGCCCTCGGCATCAAGATCGAGTTGGACCGGACCGGAATCGGTTTCGAGCAGGATGCGGCCATCACTGAGTGATACCATGGGCACGGCACCGCCACCCCCGCCACCGCCGGTCTCCAGGAGGCTCTCCAGCCCGTAGAAATCAATTTCTTCCTCCTCCAGCCGCCCGGTCAGCTCGAGTCCGGACAGGCTGATCGCGCGGATTTCGGGAACGAAAGGATCCGGCCAGGATAATTCCGCTTCACCCAGCTCCAGCCTCAGCGGCGTGCCGCCATTGCCCTTCACCGACAGGCCCTTGATCTCCACCTGTCCGAGGCCGAGGCTTGTCACCTCCAATTCGCATTCGAGCCCCTTGCCGACACACCAGCGCGCGACCGCCGCCTCGGCAATCGAGGTGCGCAGCATCCAGGCCGAGCCTGCACCGGCGAGTGCCAGCGCGAACAGCCCGCCGCCACCCCAGAGCAGCCAGCGGCCGCGGCGCGGCGTCTCGTCCTGCGGTGATGCTCCGCCTGCGGTCAATTCTGCCTCCCTGCCTGCCCGCCAATTGGCCCGTTGATTGCATTTCACCTGGGGAACAGGTCCCGGAAAGTGATGAATCGCCCCTCAGAACTGCATGACATTATGTCGAATTTAACGCCAGCGCTTGACCTTGTCCTGACGAAAGTCATTGATAGGGGCGTCCTGGGGCGGGGCGTTTCTGTAGTCTCGCTGAGGGCGTAGCGTATGAGCAACGGTTTCGATCCCCGTATCCCCGAAGACATGCTGGACAGCGGCGCGCGCCGCACGCCGCAGAGGAAACCGGAGAAGCGATCACCCATGGGATCACCCGTTCCATTCATCGCCCTCGCCCTTGTCGCTGCGGGCGGACTCGGCACCGTTCTCATCGCTGAGAAGTCAGCCGAGACGAGCAGCACGTCACCCGATTCGGCATTTGTGCGCGCCGCTGCAGATGATGAAACCACCGTGCAGGCCGCCGGTCTCGGATTGCCCCCATTCCCGGCCGCGCTTGATGCGCTGGAGCCGCTGCCGGCGGTCTCGCGCCGGTTCGGTGCCCTTCAGCGCCGCCAGACCCTGAGCGACCTGCTCGATGATCTCGGCGCACGCCGCGAAGACGCCAATGCTGCGCTCTATGCCCTTTTCGACACTGAGCTTCTCGATCCGCGCCGCTTGCGACCCGGTCTCGGCGTGGAGGTTGTGTTCGACAGCGAGACCGATGATTCGGACCTGCGTGGCCTGATCGTGCGTCCGGGCGAGGGACGCGCACTCACCGTCACAAGGCAACCCGGTGGTGGCTTCACCGCGCGCGAGACCCGTGTGCGCCTTGAGCCGGACGTGCGTCGTGTTGCCGGGACCATCGAGACAAGCCTTTATGCCGCTGCGCTCGAACAGGGTGCAAGCGACCCTCAGGTCGTCGAGTTCGCTCAGATCTTCGCCTATGACGTCGATTTCCAGCGCGAAATCCGCACCGGCGACAAGTTCGAGATCGTCTATGAGGCCATGGTGGATGAACGCGGACGGCCCGTGGAATCCGGTGAGGTGATCTATGCCGAGCTCGATGGCCGCTACACCGACCGCGCCTTCTACCGGTTTACCCCGTCTGATGATGCCATTACCGACTATTTCGACGGCAAGGGCGAAAGCGCCCGGAAATTCCTGATGAAGACGCCGATCAATGGCGCGCGACTGTCCTCGCGCTTCGGCATGCGGCGCCATCCGATCTCCGGCTATTCGAAGATGCACAAGGGCACCGACTTCGCCGCGCCGACCGGCACGCCGGTCTATGCCGCCGGCAATGGCGTCATCGAACGCGCCTCCCGCTATGGCGGCTATGGCAATTATGTGCGCATCCAGCATCCCAATGGCTATGAGACAGCCTATGCGCACCTGTCGCGGTACGGTCCCGGCATCAAGGCCGGCAAGCGGGTGAAGCAGGGCGACATTATCGGCTATGTCGGTTCGACAGGCGCATCGACGGGGCCGCACCTTCATTATGAAGTGCTGATCAATGGCAAGCAGGTCGATGCCATGTCGCTGAAGCTTCCCACCGGGCGCAAGCTCGACGGCACGATCCTGGCGGAGTTCGAGGTCGAAAAGGCCCGCATCGACGAACTGCGCGGTGCGATGGGGGCTCCGGTGGAGATGGCAGCCGCCCTGCCGTCGGAATCCGGCGGCGGACTGCCGAACTGAAACCTCAGTCGTCAATCGCGGCGAGTGTCGTCTCCTTGACTTGCGGTGTGTGAAGCGCGGTGAGGCGCGGTGCATCAATGCGCGCAACAGCGGCATCGACGAGAGCATCACGGCAATCAAGATCGAGGTCCTGGCCGCTTGCACTGAGACCCGTTGGTACGCGGCAGGCCCGGTTCGCCTGAATGCGAAGTTGGCGATAGGCCCTTCGGGTGCCCTTTTCGGTCGCGAAGTCGCTCCTCTCGAAGTTGAATTGGATGCGCACGATTTCAGGCTCTGGCGGCGCGGAGATGGCCGGTGCGGCGATTGCTGCGGCGAGGCCGAAGGCGATGGCGAAGCGTTTCATGTCAGTCCCGTTTCGATGTTTGTCCGCAGCCCGGTACGTCAAGGGGCGGTCCGTAAAGTATGAACATTGAATAATATCCAAATCATTTAGTTGTCAACAATGAGTTTGCCGCCTTGAACCCATCGGGTCCGGAGTCAGCCGATCTTACGGGAGAGAACTTTTCCTAGGAGAGGGCGAAAGCGAGCGCAGCATCAACATGTGCGCGGGCCGAGCAGACCGTTGGCGCGCCCAGATCCGCCTCGTCCACCAGCAAACCGATCTCGGTGCAACCGAGAATCATCCCGTCCGCGCCGTCGCCAAGTGCCTGCCGGGCCGCTGACCTGAACACTTCGCGCGAACCCTCCAGCGTCCGACCCTTTACGAGTTCCTCGAAAATGATGCGGTCGATCTCGGCCCGCACCCTTTCACCTGGAAGCCAGACCGCCAGTCCGTGAAGACGCTCAAGCCGCTCCGCATAGAAGCCCATCTCCATGGTCCTGCGCGTGCCGAAGAGCGCCGGGCGGCTGACCCCCCTTCCACGCAAGGCACTGGCGGTCGCGTCGGCGATGTGGATGAGCGGGATCTCAGTGGCGGCTTCGACTGCGCCTGCGACGAGGTGCATGGTATTGGTGGCGATCAGCAGCGCCTCTGCCCCGGCAGTTGCGAGGCCCCTTGCGGTATCGGCAAGCATCTGTCCCGCGCCGTCCCAGTCATCGGCCTGCTGCAAGCGCCGGATGTCTGCGAAGTTCACCGAATGGATGAGGACATCAGGGCTTTCGAACCCGCTGAGGCGCTCGGCAACGCCGTCCACAAGCAGGCGGTAATAGAGCGCGGTGGATTCCGGGCTCATGCCACCAATGAGGCCGAGGCGCCTCATGGCTGCGTTTCTGCTGCGAGCCTTGCCGCCATGCGCCGGGCAAAGTCCAGCAGATTGCCGCCGGTGAACAGGAAGCCTGCCACGCCGGCCGCTTCGGCGGCCTGAACATCGCTGATCTTGTCGCCGATGAGGAAGCTGCCCTCGCGCCTGACAGGGAACTCCGCCATGGCCTTCAGCAGCATGCCCGGACCCGGTTTGCGGTCGTCAGACAAGCGACGATAATCGGGATTCTCACCCTCCTCATGGAAGGGACAGTGATAAACGGCGTCGATATCGGTCCCGGCGCGGCGCAATTCGCCTCGCATCCAGTCGTGCAGTGCGAGCATGTCTTCTTCGGAGTAGTAATTGCGCGCAATGCCCGACTGATTTGTCACGACGAACACGCTGTATCCGGCCGACCTGAAATGCGAAATACAATCGACAGCGCCCTCCACCCACTCAAAATCTTCGGGGCGAAAGACATAACCCTTGTCGACATTTATCACGCCGTCCCTGTCGAGAAACAGGGCGGGCCGGGTGGGTTGGCTGCTCATCGTCCTCAAATAGGATCAGCCGTTGCCAGTTGGCGAGTCCTTGGCGCGCAATCTGAGAAAAAAGCTGGACGTTTCAAGGATAACACATTCTTATCGCGCCCGCGGCAGAGGGGCCGCTTCTTACCTGGGAGGGTATTCAATATGGAACAGATTCTTCCGCTTCTCCTGAGCGGTGCCGGCGGTGCCGTGTTCGGGCCGATCATCTCCAAGCTGCTCGGCGGCAAGGGCGTTCTTGGCGTGATCACCGGCCTGGTCGGTGGTGTGGGCGCAGCCTTTGGCGGCGAGCAGATCCCGCAACTGGCCGGCATGCTCGGCAATCTGACCGGCGAGGAAGGCGGCCTGAACATCCAGAACATCCTGGCGCAGATCGGCGTTGGTGCGGGCGGCGGAGGCATCCTCGGTGCCATCACCGGCCTGATCAAGCGCAACTAAAGTATCCGTCTTGGTCAAGCCACTCTCGGAGCCCATTCGCGGTCGTCCCTGATGAGAGCATTTGCGAGGATGACGAGCTTTCGCATGATGGCGGTGATAGCAACTTTGGGCGGTTTGCCGCG